>WNGB01002352.1_pt1 | contig 45542 bp, 39 predicted proteins | sample 5400681 | NCBI WGS metagenome assembly WNGB01 (sample SAMN13153367, study PRJNA577476) | soil metagenome | isolation source: 115 cm soil or saprolite under grassland replicate 2 | place: USA:California | collected 2016-06-15
CAGGACATACAGGAAGCCTGCGTTGGGGGTATTTGCGCCGGCCGGTACCAGCACCGAAGCGTGGAACGAGCGCGGCTTGGGCAGCGCCTCACTGGTCAGGAAGTTGGTTCCTTCGCCGCCCAGCCCGCCCGAAAGATTGCTAAACGTGTGTAGCGTGAGATCATCTTCAACATAGCTGGTCAGCACGGCCTTATCAGGCTCGACATTGGTGCTTGCTTGGCCGCCACTCGCATACATGTTTCCGCGGAACGGGATAGCGGTGCTGCCAATCCGTGGAGTCGGCATGGTGCCCTGCCAATCCCAGGTGAGCGTGCCGTCGGAATTGATCGTCGCGCGGTACACAATGCTGCTGTATGTCGGCGATGGATTTGGCGTCAGCTGCCCACCAATCATATAGATTGCATCCGCGCTCGTCGCCAAACTACTGGCGACATAATTATCGGCCGTCCCCGATGCATCCCAGAGCCCCGAGGCACTGAACGGCACCGGCAGATCTGCGGCGAACTTATCCCAGCCCTCGGTGCCGGGGCTGCTGGGTTTGAACAGCTTGCCGCCCGCGCCGACCCGTGCGTAGAAGACGGCCTTCACACCGGCGCTCTGAGCAACACCGTTACTGAGGTAGCGTTGCAGGCCGCCCAGCAAGTAGACATAGGTAATGCCGCCGATGGTATGGCTCAAGGCCACTGCCGATTGCACGCCCAGCTGCCCGAACGGGTTGATCGGGTTGGGGCTCGGCACGCGCGCACCGGTCTGCTCCAGCCAGCCGGTGATCCGGCCATTCGCAACTGTGCCGATCCGCACGGCATAGCTCGAAAAGTCGAAGGTGCCGAACGCCGAGCTGCCGCCGATCACATAGATATAGCCATTCAATCCGCTGGAGTCGGCCACCGTGGTCACGGCCGGCGAAGCGACCGGGGCGGTGGGCGTGGAGAAGTCCGGACCCGAGCTTGGCTTGTTCGAGCCAACCACCGCCGGCAGCGCCGGCTCGGCATCCCATATTTCGTTGATCGGCGAGCCGTCGACTAATGAGATCGGGGTCGACCAAACTTCGGCCACCCGGCTCGATCCAAAGCTGCCGACATTGGGAGTGAAGCCACCGATCAAAAAGATACGATTGCCAAACGAAGCCGCGCCCATGCGGTAGAGCTTCTTTGGCAATGTGAATTGCGGCTGCGACCAAGTTTTCAAGAGCCCGATCGGGCCAAGCTGTACCGCGCCGACTTTGTCGGTTAGTTTATCGCCTTGGGTCGGCGGGCGCACCAGCGTGGAGAGTGACGAACGCTGAAAGTTCCCATTCTTGAAATCATCCAGCGCATTGCTGATCTCTTGCTGTTTGGTCGCGGCGAGCGTCAGCGGCGGCGGGAATGAGCTCAACAGCAGCAGGCAGATTCCCAGAATCAGCAGCCCGCGAGCGCGCTGCGGCGAGCGTAGCAGAGTAAGCATTGGGCAACCTCCTCGCGTGGGGTGAAAACACAACGACCGGGCCGTAGGAGCCATCTTGCGCTCTTACGGCCCGGCTTCCATTTAACTATCTGCCGGCCTGGCTCGTATCACAGTTGATTACGAGCAGACGGACAAGGTCGATTGCAGATCCAAGAATATCGGTGGAATTGGCACCGATGCGCCGATTGTGCTGGCCGATGTCACAGAGAACGGGATCCGCGATGCCTCTTTCAATGAGTCCGGGTTGATAAAGTAATCGTACTGGCGCGTCACACCATCCGTGCCCTTGTAAAGGACATACGCCTGCATCTCGTAGTTGCCCGGCGTAATGCCGGTGCTGCTTGGGTTGCTCGGGTCGGGCGGCGGGATCGCGAAGCTCAGGTTGCCGGTGGCAGTGTCGTGCTGGATCGGCAGTGTGTACTTCGGAGTGCTGCTGCCGACATCGTAGACATAGGCGTAGCCGAACACACCAGGTGCGGGCGGGCTAGCCGGTGTGTGCGCGCTATCGATCTTCTGTAGCCAGGCGTAACCACCGGATGGCGTGCAGGTATCGCCGATGACCTGGTCCCGGATGGTATTCAGGATGCTCTGGACATAGCCGGGCGTGGTGGCCGCGAAGAACATCGACGAGTCGTTGGCAACGCGCGGCAGACCAGTCTGAGGCACCTGCGCCAGGCCGATCGCATAGATCGAAATACCATCAACGTTGGCCTTCATGGTATTCGCGATCGTAATCATCGCGCTGATCGGCCGCTCCACGCCGCTTGCCGTAGTGCCGAGCTGGCATGGGTCGGCGGTAGTGAGCGCCTGGGCTACCGACATACTGCTGCAGATGTCGCGGGCAGTATTTTCGGTGCCATTCAAGAAGTAGTTGGCCACACCGTCGGTGAGATAGATCACCACTGGCTTGTAATCTGCGCCGTTCGGCGCCTTTTTTACATAGCCATTACTCGCCAAAAACATCTTCGATGCCTTATCGAGCCCCTGCGGGCCAGGTGTGCCGCCGGCCGTCTTATATGGGTCGTTGTTATAGGCGCCCATATTCTTCACGGTTGTGATCAGTGCATCCTTGGCGGCTTGATCGCTGGCGACAACCCAACTTGCCGACGCGGTAGCTTGGGCCCCCTGCTCGGGGGCACTGAAGCCGATCACCCGCATCATATCGTTCGTGCCCATGCTGTTGATGAAGTTATAGATCGCGTTCTTGGCTACCCAAATACGGCGCTCGTTCTGATTCTTCCAGGCCGAGTTCTGGCCGCCGAGGCAGCGGTCGGTGAACTGAAGATTCGATGGGTTCGGGTTGGTCGTCGACTCGCACTGGACATCGCCGTGGATCGAATTCGACACCGAGCAGGTGCTGCAGCTGCCGTTGCTGCTATCATAGGTGCCGTAGCCGTTAAAATCCCAGCTCATCGAGCCGGATACATCCAGCACAATGTTATAGGCGATCGGCTGGTGCGGCGGCTGGTTGTCAACCCAGCGTGGGTTGACATACACCTGGCCCGACATCCCCAAGCCCTTGAGCCCCTGGTTGACATTGGTGTTCAAGCAGGCGGTCTTGCTGGCCGCGCCGACATAGACCAGGTCGAAGTAGGCATTCCCACCGCCTTGGGTTGAATATCCCACTAGCATGAACGCGCCCATGCGTGCGAAGTGCATATAGGTATTTTGGCCTGACCCAATCGTCCGGTCGATGATCGGCAGGTTCAGCACGGTATGGTTGGCGATATGGTAATCGAAGGCGGCGTCCACATCGTTGCTGCTGCTCCAGCCGGTGTTGGCGTAGATCCAGTCGCCGTCGGTGAGCTGGTGCGGCGCCAGCGGGTAGCCGTCGACCTCGTTCGAGTTCGGGTCGGGCCAGCCGGTGGTGTTCTGCACGCCCGATGAGTTTTTGATCGGTGGGCTGAGCACAACTTCGTCGAATCTCAGATCCAAGTTGCCGTCTTTCGTCATCATGTCGGCCAGCGATTGTGCGCTGCCGGCGCTCGGCGCGCTGCTCCACTGCATGAAGCTGAAGCTGCCGGGGTCGCCGAAATTGGATTTGGCATAGATGCGGCGCTGCGTTAGCCCGCCTTGATAGTTCGGATCGTAGTATGTACCGTAGTGCAGCATCTCCGGATTGTTGTGATTGTCTTTTGCGTTGGGGTCTGGCGGAATAAAGCCATTATCGTCGAGATCGGCGGCGTTGACCGCGATCGGATAGACGCCCTTGACCGGCGAACACTGCGCGGCAAAGGCCTGGGCCTTGACCGGCAGCGTCGGCTGGCCGACCACCCGCGCGAAGTAGGTATCGACCGTGCCTTCGGTCTTGATCTGGATATACGTGACGTTGCTGGGCACCGCGCCACAGCTGCCGATTGTGCAGGATCGGCCCAATGGATTGCCATTCGAATCCAGGTAGTATGCCAGGATGCGTCGCTCACCCGGCCCAAGCGCAATGGTTGGGTTGAGCTGGGCGGTGATGCCATTGGACAGGAACGATGCCTTGATGACGGTAGCCACCCCTGAGTCATCGCCACCCCTGATTACTTTATCCATACCGGCGAGTGCGGCGGCATTCGTAGCGCGGACAGCGCTGCGATTTTCGGCATAGGTGTTGCCGACATCGACGGAAAGCCCGACCATCGCGAACAGCACCACTATGATCAGCGCGATGATGGGGATACTCTGACCGTGGCTTTTGGCACGAAACAAATGGGGGTTCATGCGGTTCTCCTTCGTGAGTGTGATTGGAATGTCGTGCAAGGTTGTTCGATTGAGCGCATGTGTTTCCTGCGGGGTGCCGGCGGATGCACGCGCGTGGCATCCGGCCGGCCGCCCCTCGGAAAGCGCTGATAGCTGATTATGGACACGGGAATGAAGCTGATGTACTTGGACTGGTATATGCTAGCGGACCAACCGCCCCGCCGGTGCCGTTGTTTGCCGATAGGCTGGCCGATGGCTTGCTGCTGAATGGCCCCATCAGACAGGCTGAGTAGTTGCCTGTGCTGCCCGCTTGTGTTAACGTGACAGGCTGCCCTCCCAGCGTGCCGGTGACGCTCGCGCCGTTATATAAAGCGCCATTCATCATAACCTGAACTTTGATTGAGGCTTTATTGGTGGGATTCGCCCCCGTACCATTCCAATAGAAGCTAACAAGGTTCATCTGGAGCACCTGCTGGGTGGCCGTAGCCGGCACGAATACGGGCGCGGTGCCGGCCGGGTTGTTCTGCGAGAAGCTGTCGCGCAAGCGCATCACGAATGATGAGCGTAGCTGCCGCTGGCGGCTGATGAACGATGGCGCGAGCGGGAAGACCAACCGGTAGTCGAAGGCGACCGATACGCGAATAAAGCACGTGGGACTGGATGAATTGGTGCAGGTCGTAAACGCGGGCGCCACGCCGTCGTCAGTGGGATCGCCATTTGCGTTGGTGTCATCGATCATGGTGACCTGAATATAATCGTTGATCACCAGATTGCCAGTCGCTGGATTAACCTGGCAGACTACCCCGCCCTGGCCGCAGTTGGCAATGTTGGAGTCGGGCTTGACATCCGGCGTGCCGTCGTTGTTTAGATCCAGCAGGTTGACGAAGCCAATCCCGCCGCTGCTGCCCGATTCGTGGCGCACGCGATCGCGAATGCTGTTTACGTCGAGGGTGCGCACGCCATAGCCCAGGCCGGTAAGCCAGCGGCTGCCGTAGGTGCCGCCTTCCTGCGCGGCGTTGTGCAGACCCTGAACCGCGAAGAACATCAGGCCGAGATCGACCGCAGCCGCTAGCAGGAAGAAGATCAGCGTGGCCGCGAGCGCGAACTCAACCAGCGCCTGGCCTTTTTTTGTTTTTGGAAGTAGTCGCATTATTGTCCTCACGGCTGGCAGGCCACCAGATTGACCGCTGTCGGGTTATCGCCAAGCGCCTCGATCGAGCGGCGCGCGGTGGTGCGGATCTGCATCGTCCCCTGGGTGCCAAAGGTCACAAAGCGCCAGAGCGGCGTCAGCGGGCGCAGCTGATAAGCGATCGAGATCTCGATTGGCGCGCCGAGCGCCCGCAGCGGCTGGCCGCTGGAATCCACCGATGGATAGTTGATTGTAATCGTGTTGGCGGCGTTGCTGCCGTCGGTCAGGTCGGGAAACTGCCCGCTGACGGCCTGGGTTGCGGCCAGGATGTTCGATACGCAGGTCTCAGTCTTGTCCGGCGCGCCGGCGCGCAGCGGCAATACGAAGCGCGGAAAGGGCGGTAGCTCGGCGGCCTTCTCGGCGCCGTTACGGGCGGCCTGATAGATCGAGGCGTAACCATAGATATAGTAGCCCAGATCGATAATGCCGAAGACGACCAGTATCAGAAAGGGCAGCAGCAGCGCCATTTCCACCATGGATTGGCCATCGGTTCGCTTTCCCATGATCTCCAACTCCCTGTTGTGGCATACAATTTGAAAGAAATCGTGATAATCGCAGAGAGGCTTTTGCGTGTCGTCTGCGCTGATTATACGGCTTAGGGACGGCATGGAACAATAGGACGATGGTACTGATCGACCTGTCAAATGACAATTTGGTGACAGATATGCGGCGTAGCGCGATTCGTAGTACTTGACAAGCGGTTTCTTGATCGCTATAGTGAGCGCGACATCCGATCTGATACCGCTGACCATAGAGCGCCCAGTCTATTACTGGGTATTGCGATACGCCCGGCAGAAGCGCTTGGCCCTCGTTATGCGCGCTAGAGCACGCCGGTATGTGCATTGCTGGAATGCATGCTCGGCGTGAGGATGCCAGTGCGCGTCAAAGGATAGATAGAATAGTATGGCAGACAAGCTCGTGATCGTCGAGTCGCCGGCCAAGGCGAAGACGATTCAAAAATATCTCGGGCGCGGCTTTCGCGTCGAAGCATCCATGGGCCATGTGCGCGATCTGCCCAAGAGCGACTTGGGCGTGGATGTCGACGATGGTTTTGCGCCGGTGTATGAGGTATCCAAAGGCAAAGAAAAAGTCGTCGCAGCGCTGAAGAGATCGATCAGGGCCGCCGATGCAGTGTATCTCGCGACCGACCCTGATCGCGAGGGCGAAGCGATCGCCTGGCATATCACCCAAGCAGCCGGTATTCCGCGCGGCAAGCCGATCTTCCGGGTCGAGTTCAGCGAGATCACGCGCAATGCCGTGCAGCAAGCGATCGCGAATCCGCGCCAGATCGATCATAACCTGGTTGATGCGCAGCAGGCCCGCCGCGTGCTCGATCGGCTGGTGGGCTACAAGCTTTCGCCGCTGCTGTGGGATAAGGTCATGCGCGGGCTTTCGGCCGGGCGCGTGCAATCGGTGGCGGTGCGGCTGGTGGTCGAGCGCGAGCGCGATATCGAGGCATTCGTACCGCAGGAGTATTGGACGATCGAGGCCGACCTGGCGAAGCGCGAGACTGGAGACTTGAGGCTGGAGACTAGCAGAACAAGCGAACAAGCCTCCAGTCTCAAGTCTCCAGCCTCAAACTCGTTTCGGGCGGTGCTAATCGAGCGGGCGGGCAAGAAGCTGGATAAGTTCGCGATCGATACCAAGGATGCGGCGCAAACGATTGTGGATGATCTGGATGGCGCCGATTACGTGGTGCGTAAGATTACGCGCAAGGATAAGCGCCGGACGGCGGCGCCGCCTTTCACCACCAGCACCTTGCAGCAGGAGGCTGGCCGCAAGCTCGGCTTCTCGGCCAAACGCACGATGATCGTGGCCCAGCAGCTGTACGAGGGTATCGACGTTGGCGGCGCGGATGGCACGGTCGGACTGATCACCTATATGCGAACCGACAGCTTCAACATTGCGCGTGAGGCCCAGGAGGAGGCGCGCCAGGTGATAAAGGAGCGCTACGGCGAGTCGTACCTGCCAGAAAAGGCTCCGATCTACCGCACCAAGGCCAAGGGCGCGCAGGAGGCGCACGAGGCCATTCGCCCGACCTCCAGCCGGCGCCACCCCGAAGATTTGCGCGAGTTCCTGAGCCGCGAGCAGCATCGGCTGTATGATCTGATCTGGAAGCGCTTTGTCGCCAGCCAGATGGCCGCGGCGCTGTTCGACAGCACGACGGTGGATATTGGGGCCGGACGCCAACTTGACGGCCAGACAAGGAGACAAGGAGACAAGGAGACAAGGAAGGTTTCCCGTGAATCGGTCTCCTTGTCTCCCAATCTCCTTGTCTCGAACACAGATCCGTACACATTCAGGGCGACCGGCTCGGTGCTCAAGTTCCCCGGCTTCCTGGCCGTTTATAATGTTAGCTTGGATGAGGGTGAAGAAGATGAGGATAGCGAGCGCAAGCTGCCGGCGCTGACCGAGCGTGAGGCGCTTGACCTGATCCAGCTGCTGTCGCTTCAACACTTCACCGAGCCGCCGCCGCGCTTCACCGAGGCTAGCCTGGTCAAAGAAATGGAGCGGTTGGGAATCGGGCGGCCATCGACCTATGCGCCGACGCTGGCGACGATCGTCGATCGCAAATATGTTGAGGCGAGCGATAAGAAGCTGCTGCCGACAACGCTGGGACGGGTGGTGACTGAGCTGCTGGTTGAGCACTTCCCAAACATCGTTGATTATGGGTTCACCTCGTCTATGGAGCAGCAGCTGGATGATATCGCCGAGGGCCAGAAGAAGTGGGTTCCGGTGCTGCGGGAATTCTACGGGCCATTCGAGCGCACGCTGACGACTGCCAAAGAGACGATGCGCAACATCAAGCGCGAGGATGTCAGCGCCGGGCTGAGCTGTGTGAAGTGTGGCACGGGCGAGCTGATGATCAAGTTTGGGCGCAACGGCGAATTTCTGGCCTGCAACCGCTACCCGGAATGCGATTTCACCAGCGACTTCCACCGCGATAGCGAGGGCCAGATCCTGCTGGACGCCGCCAGCGCGCCCGTGGCCAGCGACGTGCTGTGCAATCTGTGCGGCAAACCGATGATTATCAAAAAGAGCCGCTTTGGCCCATTCTTGGGCTGTAGCGGCTACCCGGAATGTAAGAACACGCGGCGAATCGCCAAGGATGGCAAGCCGGTGCCGCTGCCGGAGCCGACCGGTGTGACATGCCCCAAGTGCAACGAGGGCGAGCTGATGCAGCGGCGCGGGAAGTTCGGTCGGCCATTCTTTGGCTGCAATCGCTACCCAAAGTGCGACTACCTGGTGAATGACCTGGCCGAGGTTGCGCAGTATGTGCCTGGCGCGGCCGCGCCATCCAAACCGAAGCCGGTCGCCAAGGCAGCCGGCACGGCCCGTGCGAGCGACAAGCTCGGTGCGGCGGCGAATGGCAGCGCGCCAAAGAAGGCGGCAGCCACAACTAAGACCAGCAGCGCTACGAAGAAGCCGGCCGCGACGACCAAGCGAGCAGCGGCGAAGAAGGCCACCGCAGGCGGGCGAGCGACGGTGCGTCGAACGCCTTCCTGATGATGACTGGCAATAGTACTACTCTATGTCGGGACTTTCCGGCCTTGATTGGCTGGCAAGCTTTCTGCGATAATAGCCGGAAAACCGATGTAGGAGTAGTACAATGCGGCAACTCTTGGCCTGGGCCGGCAACAACCTTCGGGTGCTGATCGTTGTTTGCTTCGCACTCAGTGCGATCACATTTACTTTGTCCTGGTTGGGCTCCAGCCGGCCGGCCGAGGCTGATAGCGCGACCCAGCTTCAGGAGCCAATCGACGCCCCGACAAATGCTGACCTACCTAGCACATCACGTTCAACCGATACACCAAGCTTACCAGGCACAGTGATTGTGTATATCAGCGGGGCGGTGGGCGTGCCGGATGTGTATGAGCTGCCGAGCGATGCTCGGATCAAAGATCTGGTGTTGGCGGCCGGCGGGCTGACCACCGATGCCAACCCGGAGCGGATCAACCTGGCCGAACGGCTGAAGGATAGCGAACATGTCCATGTGCCGCGCCAGGGTGAATCGCCCGATGACGGCCGTGTCGTTGCCGATACGGCCGGCGTAGCGCAGGGTGGTCCGTTGAATCTCAACACGGCCAGCGCCAGTGATCTGGATAGCCTGCCGGGAATTGGTCAATCGTTCGCCGATCGGATCATCGAGTATCGCACCACCAACGGCCCGTTTACATCGGTTGGAGATCTTCAGAAAGTCAAAGGAATTGGTGCGGCGCTCTTCGCAAAAATCGCCCCACTCGTCAGCGTTGGGCCATAACCTGAGAATTGTAAATTGTAGATGGTCCTCAGCAATTTACAATACGCAATTTGCAATTGTGAGGGTGATATGCGCCGAACCAAGATCGTTTGTACGATTGGTCCCTCGACCAGCAGCCCCAAGATGATCGCTCGGCTGATTGCGGCGGGGATGGATGTCGCCCGGCTCAACTTCTCGCACGGCACGCATGAGGAACACGCCCAGCGGATCAGGCTGCTGCGCGAGGCGGCCCTTCAGGCTGATCGCCCGCTAGGTATTCTACAGGATTTGCAAGGCCCCAAAATTCGCACTGGCAAGCTGAGGGATGGCCAGCCAGTGCAGCTGCGCGCCGGTGATTATTTCGATATCACCACGCGCGAGGTTGCCGGAACAGCGGCATGTGTCAGCACCACCTATACGGCGCTGCCGCGTGACGTAGAGCCAGGCGATCGGATTCTGCTCTCGGATGGGCTGATCGAGCTGCGCGTGATCGGTGAAACTGACGACGAGGTTCACACCATGGTGGTGTTTGGTGGCGAACTGCGCGAGAATCAGGGCATCAATCTGCCGGGCGTCAAAGTCAGCGCGCCTGCCTTGACGGAAAAGGATATCGCTGATCTTCAGTTCGGCCTGGCGCAGGGCGTGGATTACGTGGCAATATCCTTCGTGCGCCGCGCCGCCGATCTGCGCGACATCAAGGCGCGGATCAAGGCTGCCGGTAAGACCATACCAGTCTGCGCGAAGATCGAAAAGCCCGAGGCGCTCGACGACCTGGCCGCGATTCTGGAGATCACCGATGCGATCATGGTGGCGCGCGGCGACTTGGGTGTGGAGATGGCCCCCGAGCAGGTGCCGATTGTGCAGAAGCAGCTGATCGACGCGGCTAGTAGCGCGGGTGTGCCGGTGATCACGGCGACCCAGATGCTCGACTCGATGATTCGTAACCCGCGGCCAACGCGCGCCGAGGCCAGCGATGTGGCGAATGCGATTATCGACGGCACCGACGCGGTGATGCTCAGCGGCGAGACGGCGAACGGGCTCTACCCGATCGAGTCGGTCGAGATGATGGCGCGCATCGCTGAGGCGGCCGAGGCCAGCGGACGTCATGGCGATCATATTGTGACGCCAACCCTGTATGTCGCCAGCCGCCATGTCGCGGACGCCATCAGCGCGGCGGCCTGCGCGATCGTGCAGGTGCTGCCGGTGCGTGCGATCGTCCCATTCACGATGACGGGCAAGACCGCGCTGATGATCGCGAATTTGCGGCCGGTGGTGCCGATCCTGGCGTTCACGCCTTCAGTAGAAGTCTACAATTCTCTGACGCTGGTGTGGGGTGTCACGCCGATCATGTGCGAATATATCGATCGGCTGGACGCGTTGGGCGGGCGAGTCAACGAGATTCTGTTGTCGCGCGGCTTCGCGCAGCCAGGCGACCAGGTGGTGGTGGCTGGCGGGCACCCGATCGCGGCGCGCGGCGCGACTAACTTCGTAAAGGTGCTCCAGATCACCGGCTAGATTTAGCCGCCTCTTACCTCGCCCTCATCTCTGGTTCATATGTTCGTGCTATCCTCTAATAGGCACGGGCGGGCATTCATGTGAACCAACCAGGCGGAGGCAAATGATGGGTGATATTGGCGTTCCTGAGCTATTGATCATTCTTGCGATCGCGATCATTCTGTTTGGCCCGGCTCGGATTGGCGGCGTCGGCAAATCGCTGGGCGAGGCGATCCGCAGCTTTCGCCAGGCAGTGCGTGATGAGGACGGGCGCACGCCAGTTGTCGAGGAGCAGGCGGCAGGACAGCCCTACGCGCCCGAGAATCAGACTCAGCTTCAGGAAGCTACCAACGCGAGCGAATAAATACTGTCCAGCAATGTCGGAGTGAATATTATCGTGGGAGATTGATCACACCCTCGGCAATGGCGCCGAGGGTGTGGTTTTTTGCGTTAGAATATCGCGCCGCGCTGGAGCTCGCGCGGATCATAGGCGCTGCCGCCGTAATGGCGAATGACCGCCGCGACCACCATCTGTACCGCTACCTGGCCCTGGTGTGTATCCTCGGTAGTTGCACTGTCTACGAGCGCCTCACCGCGCAGCGGGTCGCCGGCGTGGTAGACGACGCGCAGATCGGTGCGGCCGAACACATGCATCGGGTACTCCCAGCGGTCGTCGGCGGGGAGCGTGTGGCGGTAGACCAGGCCGAGCGGGGCGAGCGTGCCGCGCATCTCTTCGAGCGACGGGGCAGTATCCAGGTAAGCGAACAGGTTGATGCTCATCGGTGAGACCTTTCCAGCTAGCCTGGGCAGCCGCGTTCTTTGACAGAATAGATCGGGTCGGGTACTCTGAGCGTGGCCGGTATTGTACTACGTTTTCTGGTGATATGTCGCCTATGGCGATTGTAGATTGCAGAGGGAGTACGCGGCGATGAAAGCGCTAGTCTTCTACGAGCATGGTGGCCTGGATCAGCTGCGGTATGCCGATCTGCCCGAGCCAGTGGTTGGGCCGCATGAGGCGCTGGTGCAGGTCAAGGCCGTGGCGCTAAACCACCTGGATCTGTGGGTGCGCGCCGGTATTCCGGGGCTGAAGCTGGCGCTGCCGCATATTGGCGGCTCGGATGTCGCCGGTGTGGTCGCAGCGGCCGGCGAGGAGGTCGATCAAGCATGGGTCGGGCGGCGGGTGGTGATCAACCCGGCGCTCAGCTGCGGGCGATGCGAGTTCTGCCTGGCGGGCGAGCAGTGCCTGTGTGTGCGCTTCAAAATCTTGGGCGAGCATACGCCCGGTGGAATGGCCGAATACGTCGTCGCTCCGGCGACCAATCTGTATGCTATCCCCGACGACTTTCCGTTCACTGAGGCGGCGACTGTGCCGCTGCCGTTTCAGACCGCATGGCGCGCGCTGATCGGCCAGGCGCGGCTGCGGGCCGGCGAACGCGTGCTGATCCTGGGCGCGGGCGGCGGCGTCGCCACAGCGGCGATCCAGATCGCGAAGCTGGCGGGCGCGTATGTCTACGCTGTCACCAGCACGGCCGATAAGGAGCAGCGCGCCCGCCAGCTCGGCGCCGACGAGACGATCAACTACAGGCAGACCGACTTTGCCAAAGAGATCTGGCAGCGCACCAACAAGCGCGGCGTCGATGTGGTGCTTGAAAATGTCGGGCCGGCAACATGGAAGGGCAGTTTGCGCGCACTGCGCAAGGGCGGGCGCCTGGTGACCTACGGCGCGACGACCGGTCGCTTCGCTGAGACCGACCTGAACCTGTTGTTTTGGAACCAGCCCAGCCTGATCGGCTCGACGATGGCAACCTACGCCGAGTTTGCCGAGGTGATGAGCTTGGTCTTTAGCCGGAAGCTGCGTGCAGTGGTGGATCGCGTGCTGCCGCTCAGTGAAGGGGCCGAGGCGCAGCGCATTCTTGAGGCCGGCGAGCAGTTTGGCAAGATCGTGCTGGAGCCATAGGAACTGAGAACCGAGAATCAAGAACCGAGAACCAGAGCCTGGCGATTCTTGGTTCTCGGTTCTCGGTTCTTGACTCCAACGTCGTTAGCAGTTCGGCGTCCAGAGGTTCTCCGGGGCATTGCAGACCTGCGTATCCTGTGGGGTGATCTGCGGGCCAACACTGTTCAACGCCCCATCCAGATTGGTTGGGCTGCCGAGCGTGCCATCGCCGAAGCTGCTACCCTCAACAAACGGCGCTGCCGGATCGGATTGGCCGAGTGAGACGCCCTCGAATGGCCCACCTCCTTTCACGGCAAAATCGGTGATTACCAGGCGGCCGCTGTTGACGCCACTGGCGGTGAGGTGGTAGCTGCCCAGCGGCAGGCGCTCGTCGATCGCGATCTGGGCATAGAAATCGCCATTGCCGTCGGCTAGCTGCGTTGGTAGGCCGCGCACCCCGCCATCTGGCAGCGTGATCCAGATGCCTACCGGCTCACCTGGCGAGAACAGCGTCCCGGAGACGACAATGTTATTACCGTTCTGGGTTGTGGTGGCCGGGTAGGGGTAGGCGACCCGAACTTGGGCCCAGCCGCTGGGGATCGAGGTGCCACCGAGCAGATCGAACGGCGCGAACACCTGGAAGTGGCTGATCAGGCCGTAGGCGGTAAACGTGTAGCGGCCGGTCTGGTGGACGCTGGTGAACTGAAACGTCGATTCTATGTTGCCGGCATCGCTGGCGACCTGAGTGGGGTGGCCGACCACGCTGCCATCGGGCTGGGTAACCCAGATGCCGACTTGCTCGCTCGGCACGAAGCCGGTGCCATGGATATTGACCAGCGAGTCATGCACGGCCGAAGCTTCGAAGGTGCCGTTGCGCCAGACTGCCAGCTTGGCCGGGCTGGCTGCGGGCGCGGCAGCCCTACGGGCCTTGACCACAAAGAAGCCGATCGCGGTCTGGCCGCTGCTATTGCCCTGAGCGGTCATCTGGTAACAGCCGTATGGCCACTTGTTGGTGATCGGGTAATCGAAGTACAGATCGCCGGCCACATCAGTCTTGAAAACTGTGGTGTAGTTGGGCGGCATGTTGACGACGCCATCAAGCAAGAAAGCGGACAGCGGGCTAAAGATCTGCCCATCGGGGAAGCTATAGGTGATAGTGACGTCCTCCTGATCCCAGAAGCCGTGGAGTTCCGACCCGAAATAGCCATCCTGGTAGTCGGCAGGCGCCGACTGGCCGGTTCGATTGCACGAATCGCTGCTGGAGCCGTGCAGGATATAGACCGATGCGGCCGACGATCCATGCACAAAGAATAGCGCTACCAGTCCCAATGTGAGTGCAAAGACCAGCGCGAAACGACGTGATCGTAGATGACGAAACATACGCCTGACCCTCCTATTAAACACGGCAGCACTTATGGTTTCCTAATTTATTGCTGCAGCAATACGATCGGGGCACGCCCCATCGCGCCGATGCGTATACCGCTAGAGATGACAAGTGCACCGGCTTTTTGGTACAATAGCCAGCGTGTTGAGCGTAATCTCAGCAATTTTTCAGGAACCTGTCAGTATATGATAGTCTGGGAGCGGCTAAACGACCTAGTGCGGTACATGACGCGAAGATGACACCAAAGTAAAAGACACGTGAATAATTTCTCTATAGGCTTGAAATTAGTGTTTGTAGCGGCTGCCGCGCTTGTGCTGGCGGCTATAGTGCCGCTGTTTAGCTCGACAGCCTTTGCACAGCCGGCGCGCGGGCATGACTCTGAGCTGAGTCTGGCGGCACACGAACGACCATTTGGCATGGTCGAGCGCCGCGCCGCCACAATGCCTGATGGTGTAGGCCAAGACCGACGTCTCTCGCCCGGCCCTGTGATCGGTCTGATCTGCGCGATAGTCGCGAGTTCAGTTGCACTGGGGATCGCGTTCGGGCTACGGCGTCGGATCGATCGGATCGCCGGCCCGGATCCGGAAAAAGAAGATGACGTCTGATGGGCTGGCAATTGGGCATCGGCGCTTGCGGATTTCCGCGGCAGCTATGTGTGTCGTAGCCCTGGTATTGCTGGCTGGCTGCGCCACTGTACCAGACACACGCGCACTGCCCTCGGCCGCACCAGTGTATGTGGCGCGACCAGGCCCCGCGCCGGCGGCAACCGCAACGATCGCAACAATGACCATTGCTGCGCCTACCCCGCTGGCTCAAGATCGAGCGGATATGGCCCTGCCAGCAGCCCCCCCAACCGCTATGCTTTCGCCAAGCCCGTTTGCGGGAACACCGGCTCCGGCGCTGGCAGGCGAGCTTATCATCAGCACCACGCGCCTGGATCTGTATCGGATCGAAGGCGGACTAACGATCACGGCGCTGCTCGATCTCGCACCGCAGTTCGAGCAAGCGATCGATCGGGTGGGCGAGCGGATGGGCGCGCACCTGAGCGGCCGCGTCGCGCTGAGCTTCGAGCCGGCCCAGCGCGGCCCATGCGCCCTACGGGGTCTGACGCTGTCGCACCAGCGGATCATTCGCCTGTACTATGCACCCGAGACTCCTGAGCAACGCGTGCTGGCGATTGTGGCGCACGAGCTAGCCCACGAGCTTCAGCACGACTACTACGGCTGGTTGGCGCACCAGAAATCCGATCTGATCTTGATGGAGGGGCAGGCGACCTGGGCCAGTGGCGACTACACGCTCGATTCGCAGGGGCAGCCGAGCTGGCAGAGCGCGGCCGAGCTGGCGTTGGCGAAAGGCGAACTGCTGCCGCTCGATATTAACCTGGAGGCCGATTGCCGCACGCCGACGCGCAACTCGGCCTATACCGGTTGGGCATCATTCGTCGCGTTTCTCCTGCGTGCTGGGCGCGAGCATTTCGACGCGCTCTATCGCAGCGGCCGTGGCCATCGCCCCGGCACGGCCGATTACACTGGCATCTACGGCAAGCGCCTCCACGATCTCGATCAAGACTGGCGACTCTGGCTCGCCGAGCAGCAGCGGGCGAGGTAGGGACTCTGTAATCTATTCGCCATCTATGTCAGCCTGATCTCATTCACGAGGCTGTGTAGCAACCCTATACTAGGGTGTGTTTGCAAACCTTGCTGTGAGTTGTTTTCGGCGGCGAAGCCGCCGAAAACAACTCACGGGATTTTGCGGTGGCCGCAGGCCCCGCCGCCCCCACAAGTGGAGTTTGCAAACACTGCCTTGAACAAGGGGCATAGCGCATCACATTCGCTTGGGTGAGCTTTTGGAAAGGACATAGATATGACCCGCGCTGCTGCATTCTTCCTACTGCTCGTGATATCGACAGCCACGCTGCCGGCCGGTGCCGCGTCGCACGCGCAGGCTGCGCCGGCAGCCGCGCCGGGTATAAGCAACCCTGACTTTATGGGCATGGTGATCCGCGACCCCTGGTATGATTTCGGCACCAACCCGGCCTTTCCAAATCAGCCGAACAAAGCCTTCCAGGACACGATGGGCGCGACGCTGTCCAACATGGGCGTGCGTTGGGTGCGGCTGGATTTTCACATCGTGGTTCCGCTGGCGGATGTGACAGTGGATCAGTCGCAGGCGATCGATGCGGAGATCGCCAAGAACGATTACTTCATCAATGAGGTTGCGCCGCAGCACAACTTGAAAGTGCTAGCGCTGCTCAGCTTTGATCTGCTGCAAAGCACCAACGGGCATCTGCTTAACACTGGCCCGTTTACCGAGACGTCGACTTTGACCCCGAACTTTGGCGGCGGGGTGAATAAGTATATGCATGCCTGGCTCACGCGCGCGCTGCGAATCGCTGATCGCTACCGCGACAAGATCGCGGCCTACGAGGTGCTGAATGAGGAGAATCGGCTGCCGTCTTTTTTTCCGGGCGACACGTCCGGCGATGCGATCCAGCCTGCGATTACCGCGCGGCTGCTGACCAAGTTCTATCGCTTTTGCAAGAACATTGATCCGACAGATCAGAACCACGGCTGCACAGCTGAGACGAAGATCATCCTTGGCGGCATCCACCCACGCGGCACACTCGACGCCAAAGCTCCAAATCTGACCGATGCAAAGTATCTCAGCGCAGTCTATGATATCGATCACGCTGACAGCCCATTTATGTCGTTCAAAACGGCGTACAAACGTAATCCTCCCTACCCAGTGGATGGCATCGGTTATCACCCGTATCCGCAGGAAATCAAGCTGTCGCCGAACGATGCACAAGTCGACCGAGGACTGGCACGCATGCGCGCCGTCCTCAACACGGTCGATCCGGGCCAGCAGTTCTGGGTGACCGAGGTCGGCTACAACGTCGGGTTCGATGTGGATGGGCCGAACGGACCGACGCCAGCACAGACGGACGCCGGCCAGATCGCGTTTATGCGCGATGTGTACCAATCGCTGGTGCAGCGCACATTAGCGGGTGGCCAGCCCGAGATCGCCAATGTGTTCTGGTTCAAGTACGAGGACTTCCCGCCGGCCAGCGGCGCGAACGCCCAGCACTGGGGGGTGGTGCAGATCCCTTTTACGACCGGCGCCTGCCCTGGCGGCGCGTGCTATGATCCGAACGGCACGCCGTCACTGTATCGTGGATCGTACCTGGCCTATCGCGAGCTGGCTGGGCTGCCAGTGACGCATACATATATACCGCTGGTACGGCGCTAACTTTCAGATTGCCTACTCCTCCTGATCGCCGGCCAGCGCCCCGAGTGCTGCCAGCGCGCGTTCGAGATGCTCCTCGCGCACCAGGATATGATCCTTGGTATAGCCGCAGATCGCCAGGATCGGCACGCCGGCTTCGGCGAGCGCGCGGCTGGCGATCGCCAGGAAGCCTACCAGATCGTTGGGCAGGTCGAGGTCGAAGCTGATCACGCGGAATGGCCCTTGGACGCGCGCATGCGGGAAGGCCGGCTTGAGCGAACGCCAGTCGGATTGCGGCAGCACCAGTGTCAGCAGATCCGGCTCGACGATCAGCTGCATGAATGGCGCAGTGACGCCGACCATCAGTCGTGCTACCACCACTCGCTCATTCGGTTTCAGAGCGGCTAGCACGAGGCGCTCGGGGCGGGCCCGCCAGCGCGCCTGGCGTAGGAGCATCGAGATTCTTGAATCAGTCATAGGAGTGACGAATTGAAAATTGAGAATTGAAAATGCCGTGTGGACGAGGCATTCTCAATTCGCCCAGAGGGCACCCGATTCTCAATGCTCAATTCTTACTTCCTCCTCTTCGCCGCGCCAGCTGCGCCGGCGCTCGATGAAGCCTTCGATCGCGCGGTTGACGGCGGCGGGACGCTCGATCTGTGGCAGGTGTCCGGCGTAGCGGATCAGCTCGAAGCGCGCGTTGGGCAGCCCATCGCACATGTGCTGGAGCACGGCGACCGGCACAATGAAGTCGAACTGGCCACCAATAATCAGCGCCGGTGTCTGGATAGTGGGCAATAGGTTCCAGCCGCGCCAGGGAAACAGCGTTCCCGCAAGGATGCGCTGCAGCACAAACAGCGGCGCGTACACTCGCGGCAGTAGGATTGGCCGGAGCCGCTCCAGCGTGCGCAGCGGCAGCGGCAGCTTCAACAGCGTCTCGATCAGCGGGTTTAGATGCATCTCCGGCGCGGTCGCGACCAGCACCAGCTTGCTCAGGCGCTGCGGCTGCGCGGCGGCGAAGGTCAGCCCGATCGGCCCGCCGAACGAGTGTGCCAGCAGGAGGAACGGCTCGGCGATCGCCAACTGCTCCAGCAGCTGGGTGAAATCCCACAGAAACTCTTCCAACGTATAGGACGAACGTGGCTGCTCGGACTGATCGTGGCCGCGCAGATCAGGGGCGATCACACGGTAGTGTTGGCTGAAATAAGCGATCTGGTTCTTCCACTGCTCGGCATTACCCCCGGCGCCATGAATGCAGACGATTGTGCCGCGTGCGGGCATTTCGGCCGGCCCGACATCGATCACACTCAGCCGAACCGGCCGCGTGCCGGCGACAGTGATGGTTGTGCGGGGAAAATCCACGTTCCCTCCGGCGACAAGGTGCCATAAGGTGACAAGGTGACGGGGTGATAAATTCACCCCGTCACCTTGTCACCCTGTCACCCCATCATTCGTCGTTTGGAGGCCGAGAAAATCGAGCAGGACTGCGTTGAACTCACGCGGGCGCTCGTCCATCGGGTTGTGCGCCGCGCGGCGGATGACAGCATATTGGGCATCGGGAATGGCTGCCGCGACACGGCGCGAGAGCGGCGCAGGAACGAGCGGATCGAACTCGCCGCTGATCACCAGCGTTGGCACACGCACTTCGGCCAGCCGTGGCCCGATCGGGTTTTCGAACAGGTTGTCGAGTAGTACCCGCAGCGCGTCGGCATCGTGCCGCGCCATGTACGTCACGCGGCGCAATGCCGGCAGCACCACACCGCCCCGGTGCGCGTGCGGGACAAAGCGACCGACGAGGCTGAGTTGGCGCGCGGCCGCCATGCTGGTGCGCAGCACGGCCCAGCCAAATGTCTGATCGAGATACGAGCGCGTATACAGCGGTAGCTCGGCTGGCTGTACCGCTGGATCCACCAGCACCAGGCGCTCGACCAGATCCGGGCGCCCCAGCGCTAGCTCCAAGGCAATATTGCCGCTCATCGAGTGGCCGACCAACATGATCCGATCGTGGCCCAGCGCCGCGCAAAATCGGACGATTCGCTCGGCGATCTGGCGCATACTGGCGCTGCCAAGCAGCGGGGAGTCGCCGTGGCCGGGCATATCCGGCGCATAGGCATGGGCGTGCGGCGCGAGCGCGAGCAGTGTGGACCACCACAGCTCCTTGAACGCACTCCAGCCATGCAGTAGCACGATCGTCGGGCCGGTTGCGCCGGCCTCAATGTAGGATAGGCGCGTTTTTTCACAGAAAGCTTCGACTGGTTGGCCGGTTTCTGGCTGAAGGGTATGCTTCACAGTAGCTCTTTTTATGCCGGATCGGCTACGATATACACATCAATGCCACGGGTGGCGCTCAGCACCTGGCGTACCAGCGAGCCGCGTCGAACCTCGTCGAGCCGGCTGCGAGCTGATTCGCCCATTACCAAATGTGTCACGCGATTTGCTTGCGCCGCGCGCGCCAGCACCTCGGCCAGTGGTGAGCCGCGCTCGATCAGGATGCGGGCGCCCAGCTGATGCGCCAATTTCATATTGTGCTCCAGCATCATTTGATAGCCTGGCGCCGCGCTCTCGGCGGGCTGAATATGCAGGGCGATTAGCTCGCCGCCCAGGGCGCGCGCAAGATGGCCGGCGCGCTGGATCAGGCGCTGCGATGCTGGGTTGTAGCCAACGCAGACCATGATCCGCGCGCCCCCCGCCCAGGGTGCCGGCTCGAGATCGTCGCTATACGAGGCAGGCCATTGTTCCATACCAATCCAAAAGATACATGACTGACGCGGTGGAGGTGCAGGGCGACGCCGGGTACCCTCTGGGTGTGGGCACCCGGCCGCCCCGAGAACCTTCGACATGACTTACGCGGTGGTAGGGTTCGGGGAGGCTTCGCCTCCCTGAAATCTTCTTTTGTGGGCCGCGAGCGGCCCACAAAGCATAGATTCTTGGAGCGACGCAGTCCCTCCAAACCGCCCTAAAAACGCTGACTGCGTAAGTCCTATTCCATGAGGGTATTATAGCATTGAACGCGGGTGTTTTGAGGCCAACTGATTTAAGGGATGATCGGCCAGCCCATGGATGAATCGCCGACCAGCAGGTACAGCGGGTGCGTGTTCGGCGGCACATCGAAGATCAGCGGCACGCTCTTGTTGCCGCCGTCCGATGGAATCGGGTCTTCCATGCTCAGGTCGCCGTGTTGCCCGCGCCCATAGGTATTGAGGTAGGCAGTCGAGATCTGTGGCAGGGGCGCATAGCGCTTGCCCGAGCCATCTACGAGTGCGAACAGGCTATCCGGCAGGCGCGCAGGAGCCTGGCCATCGTTGCCGATCGCCAGTAGCGCCAGCACAAATCGGCCATTCGGCTGGAACGACCCGATGCTGCCATCCAGCACCACGGCATCCTCCGGGCGGATGAGAATCGCATGCCACTGCCCTTGTTCGACAACCTCGCCGGGCGCGAGCATCTGACGCGGCGTGGGCAGCGGCGATGATATGGCTGTCGGCGGCGCTGCGGTTGGCTGGGGCAGGCCGACTGCCGGTGCGGCTGTCAGATCGACCAGAGCAGGCAGCGTAGCTGCGTCTCTCTCTGGCGCGGCCGATGGCGCGACCGTGGTATCGAGCGCGGGCGCGATCGCTTGTGTCGTCGCGCCCAATACCGCCAGGGTGGCGGTGGGCGCGGGCCGTAGCGAAGCTGCGAACTCTGAGCCGCGCATCAGGATGACTGCGATCAGAACCACCAATGCCGACACGCCGATCACTAAGTAGAGTGGCCAGCGAATATGACGCGCGACCTGTGCAGGCGCAATATCGGCCGGGCGCAATCCTGGTGCAGCGCGAGTCGGCTCGACATATTCGCCAGGCGCGAAAGATGCAGGTGCAGTAGCAAGCTTAGTCGCGAGCACTGTGGCCGCCGGCTGAGCGATTGCGGGTGCGGCTGTGTCAGAGCTATCTCCCGCCGGTAGAGCAGCAACGCCCTGATCGGGCGGCTGCCCAATGGTCGCCGCGGGGCGCGCGGCCGATGCAGCTTCGATCGCACCGATGCGCGCAAGGCCGCGCTGGGCCGGCTCACTGCGCGGATTGAACGCAAGCACCTGCTCCAGGGCATGCCGCTGCTCTGCGCGCGTTTCGGCCACGGTGGCGAGCATGAGCCAGACCTGAGGCAGATCGGGCTGCTGCGTAGCGAGGGCACGTAAGAGTGCGCGTGATGCGGCGAGGTTGCCGCTCTTGCGCGCGCGCATGGCGCTTTCCAGCAGCGCAGCTACGCTTACGGGCGGCAGTGCGCCGGCAGGATTCGGCTCGATAACGGTATCCGCCACGTAGCCTCACGTTGCAACGATGGGACGAAAGACGAAAGACGAAGGACGAACGCAAGCGCTGCGAACCTTCATCCTTCGTCTGATCGATAAGAATAGCTTGGTTTGGAAGACGAAGGACGGCGGTCTTTCGTCCTCCGTCCTCTGTCAAGCTACTCACACCTTGATCTTTGTTGGTTTATGGTACGACGTTGAGCGGCCAGCCCTGGTCGTTCTTACCGGCGGCGAACAGGAACAGGCCCTGGGCGCCCGGTGGCACGTCGAACACCAGATACACACTGGTTAGCGCACCATTGGCTGGGATGGCGTCTTCCATGCTCGCGTCGGCGTTCACGCCGCGCTGCACGGCGGCGCTGGAAACTTGCGGCTGGCCGACATAGACATTGCCCTGTGCGTCCTTCAATGCGAAGAAGCCGGCTGGGATCGGCTGCGCCGTTCCGGTGTTGTTGCCGATCCAAACAAGAACGTGGAGATAGGTTCCCTGTGCAGTAAAGCTGCCGATCTGCTTGCCGCGCACTAAGACGTAGCTAGCATCTGGATAGGTGAAGATCCAGCCGTTGGCATCCAGCTGCGTGCCGAGCGATACAGGCTGCGCATTTGGATTCGCGACCGGAGCCGGGATCGGCCCTTGCGCGGCAGGCTGCGGCGGGGCCGGCGGCGTGGTACCGGTCGTACCCGTCAGCGGCGTGGTCGGGGTGATGCCGGTCGTACCCGTCAGCGGCGTGGTCGGGGTGATGCCGGTCGTGCCTGTCAGCACGCCAGTACCGCCCGCCTGACCTTCGGCCGTGGGCGCGGCTGTGCCGTCTTGTCCTATCCCACCTCCGGCCGCAGCCGTAGCGGCAACCGAGGTCGGGTTGCCAGCCGTGGTTTCTCCACCGCCGCGATTGAATAGGAATCGGTAGGCGAGCCAACCAACCAACAGCAGCGCGATCAGGCCCACCAACAGCCAGAGCAAATTGTTTGGCCGACTGGCCGGCGCTACCCGCATCTCGTCGTCATCGTCAGATCGGATCGGTGTGCTGGAGCGGCGAGCGGCGCTGCGCGCGCGAGCACTTCGCACACTTGATGTTGCACGGTCGGCGGCAGCTGCGCCGCCGAGCATCTCGGATGTGTCGTCAACATCGCGCCGCGGTGTCTCCGAGCGTGGCACAGTATCATAATCATCGAAGGCTGAATCAAGCTCGGCGGCGTAGCGCTCCTCATCGGTCATTGGGCGCTCCGGCTCGGCTGCGGCAAAGGCGCTGGCGGCAGGGGTGCTGGGGACGACAGTCTCATCCAGCTTTGCGGTCGGGTGTACGCCCATGGCCTGGAGGCCCTTGACTGCCATCTCGTTGGTTGGGTCGAGCTCGACCGCTCGCTCCAGGGCAGCGCGACGCTGCTCGGGGCCATCGGCCACGCCGGCGAGCCACAGCCAGGCCTGGGCGTTATCCGGCTCCTGACGTGTCAGCAGGCCGAAGAGATTGCGCGCTTCCTCGCGGTTGCCCTCGCGCGCGGCTTCGATTCCCAGCTGCAGAATCGTATCGGACTCCGCCATGCGAAGCTCCTTCCTCGTGCGCCCGCCAGCGGAGGGGCAGCACGACGCTGATCGCGTATCCTGAACCAATACGGGACAAAGATTCTCGAAATCATGCGCCCTGGCATGAGAAAGCTGTCTCTGACTGGTTGTTCTTTCAGCTTAGAATAGCTTATCTCGGCTATTCTACCACACAGGTGTTTTACGGTCAACAGTTACATTTTCCCATGACGCGCTGGCAAGGCTCGGATGGGGATCATGAGTCAGGAAAGTGCAAAGAGTTTTCGGAAGAGGACAGGGAATCGGGGATCGGGGATAGGAAACAAGGAGCATGTGCTCGCTGTTGCCTGTTCCGTGTCCCCTCTCCCCTATTTCGTGGTACCATTACTATGCGCGCATCGGGTGTCGCCGGTGCTACGGCTCGACGATGAGTGACGATCACACGCGAGGAGGAACCCTAGATGACCGCTGTCGATGGCCTGGAGCAGGTCGGAATGACTGATATCAAAGAGACGATCCTGGACGCGATCGGCAATACGCCCCTGGTGCGCCTGCACAAAGTCGCGCGCGGCGTGCGGCCCGCGCTGCTGGCGAAAGTCGAGTTTGTGAACCCCGGCGGGAGCGTGAAAGATCGGATCGGTCTGGCGATGATCGAGGCGGCCGAGCGCGCGGGTCGCCTGCGGCCGGGCAGCACAATCGTCGAGGGCACCAGCGGCAACACTGGTGTCGGCCTAGCGATCGCAGCGGCGATCAAAGGCTATAAGACGATCTTTGTGATGCCGGACAAGATGAGCGAGGAGAAGATCCGCCTGCTGCGCGCATTCGGTGCGCGGGTGGTGATTACGCCCACCGACGTGATGCCGGATGATCCGCGCTCGTACTACTCGGTCTCACGCCGGCTATCCGAGGAGACGCCCAACGCCATCCTAGCCGGCCAGTACTGGAATCCGGCCAACCCCGAGGCGCACTACCGCAGCACCGGCCCCGAGCTATGGCGGCAGACCGGCGGCCGGATCAGCGCGTTCATCGCCGGCATGGGTACCGGCGGCACGATCAGCGGTGTTGGCCGTTTCCTCAAAGAGCGCAACCCCGAGATAAAGGTGGTCGGCGTCGATCCGATTGGCTCGCTGTACACCCACTATTTCGAGACCGGTGAGCTGGGCGAGGCCCATAGCTACAAAGTCGAGGGGGTCGGCGAGGATTTTCTGCCCAAGACGATGGATTTTGGGGTGGTAGACGATGTGGTACAGGTGACCGACCGCGAGAGCTTTGTGATGACGCGCCGGCTGGTGCGGGAAGAGGGCCTGTTCTGCGGCGGCTCGTGCGGGCTGGCGCTGGCCGGCGCACTTAAGTGGCTGCGCAACAATGGCGCCGGCTTGGGCGAGGACGACTTGGTGGTGGTGCTCCTACCCGACAGCGGCGCGCGCTATCTCTCGAAGGTCTTCGACGATACCTGGATGCGCGAGAATGGCTTCCTGGCCCCCAGCACGGTGGCCGATCTGCTGGATGGTCGATCCGGCGAAGTGTTCACCGCGCTGGAAGATACCAGCATCGAGTCAGCCATTCGCCAGATGAAGATGCACGGCATCTCGCAGCTGCCGGTGCTCGACGCGAACGGCCGGCTGCACGGCATCATCGGCGAGAGCGATCTGCTAGACTACCTGCTCTCTGGAGGCGCGATGGATCACACGATCGCCGGCCTGCACGCCCACGAGATAGCAACCATCGACCCGGATATGTCGCTGGAGGAGCTGACCAGCGTGTTTGGCCGCAGCCCGGCTGCTGTGGTTGTCAAGGATGGTGAGGTGGTTGGAATTGTGACCAAGATCGACGTGATCGACTTCCTGGCAAACCGCACACGATAAGGTAGGAATTGAGCGTTAAGACGAGATTTCAAACCAGCTTTACCGCTCGGTGGGGGTTGGGGGCGGCGAAGCCGCCCCCCAAATACTTTAGAACAGTATCTTGGAGGGACTACGTCCCTCCAAACCTCCCAATTGTTACGTTGAGACTGGTCTAATTGAACCCTGCCTTATGGAAGATGATTCGCGGGAAACCTGGACTTGCCAGACTGACGATTCTGTGGTATACTCACGATTGTCTTCAAAAAGTTTGGTTTCCACGAGATGCCTCAGATCCCCGCCTGTTCCCCAGACGCGTGTTCTTTTGCTCATCGTTCCCAAGCTCATGGACATGGAACACTATTTTCTATCAAAGGAGTATGCGAACGATGAGTTACGCAGACAAAACAATCACGTGTCGGGATTGCGGAATGGACTTCGTCTTTACCAGCGGTGAGCAGGAGTTCTACGCGCAGAAGGGGTTCACCAACGAGCCGACGCGCTGCGCATCGTGCCGCCAGCAGCGTAAGGCGGGCGGCGGCGGCCGAAGCGGTGGCCGTGATAGCTACAGCAGCGGTGGCTACGACGATCGCGGGAGCTACGGCAGCAGCCGTGGTGGCGGCTACAGCAGCGGCCCGCGCGAGATGCACAGCGCGATCTGCGCATCTTGCGGTAAAGAGGCCCAGGTGCCGTTTGTACCACGTGGCGACAAGCCGGTCTATTGCTCGGATTGCTTCCAGCAGCAGCGGCAGTCGTCGAGCCGATCCAGCAGCCGCTGGTAAGACTCGCACAGCGCTACATTTAAGCAGCCCACTCGATCTGAGTGGGCTGCTTTTTTGTCGTTGCTAGCACGTATGCAGTCTACAGGTTGTTAATGCGTGTGGGTTGCTTTTCGCCCGGCTGAGCGAAAAAGCAACCCACATGCAGTATAACATACCACCATGCCAACGACAGCGGCCCTGGCGACACTGCCAGGGCCACGCTTTGGGAAGCGCTGCTAAACTATCGGTCAAATGCCGCCAGCACAAAGGCTTGCTGAGCAACGTACTGGTTTTGTTGAGCTATCTCGTGCGCCAAGCTGGTGTAGTGATGTCGGCTAGGATGGTGGTGCGGTGTAGGCAAGATTGTCGTGCTAGGATGTCGGCAGTGATGATGATGCGACGTGTTGAGCAGTGATTGGCGAAACGAGCGGTACTGGCGAACCTGACAGTGTGAGCGGTTTGATCTCGCGAACATAAACCGTTGCACATGGGTACTTTAGCACGTGTAGTGCGCAAGCTCAATGGCACACAAGTCATAACGATCGCACTGCGAAAGACCTATGCCGTCCACTGCCGAAAGTACTATGAAAAGGGGCTTACGCAGTTTCAAACCTGCTTTACCGTTCGGTGGGGGTTTGGGGGACGGCGCCTGGCGGGCACGCGGTCGCCCCCCCAAAATACAGTATTGTGCCGTGCTGCGCGCACGGAGTGCGCGCAGCACGGCACAATAGAAAATTGTCTTGGAGGGATTGCGTCCCTCCAAACCTTCCAACTACCAACCTGCGCCGGCGATCTTGTTCTACCGCGTTCCCGTGAAGCCTTGCTCGCGGATTCCTGCCACAGGCGCGTCCGATGTGTACACCCCGCTGCGAGGCGTGCATCCACGTAGGCGACGTACCGATCGATCTTAACTCCCACCACGATACCCGTGCCGGTACACGGGCCAGCGCCTTACAATCCGTTCATTTACGCTCCGCCGCATAATTACTGAAAAAGCTAGTACGTTTGTATTTACTGAGAGCCTGCCAAGCCCAACATTTCACGCCCAACACTCTCGTCGCTAGCTGGAGCCACAGTCGCCCCGGCTGAATATCGGCGGCTTACATCCAAGGGAGCGTAGAAGTGTTGAGCATCTCAATGACCATTGTGGGAATCATGCTGGCGATGCTAGTGGCTGGCCTGGGCCGGCGCTACCTGAGCCTGTCGCTGCCAGATTCGGGCACGTCCCTGCCGTTGCACAGCCGTATGCACGAGCTGCGGATGCAACAAGGGCTACTGTATACCGACCTGGCGCTGAAGATTGGCTTGCCGGCGCGCCTGATCGCCGAGTTCGAACTTGGGCTGCGCCCGCTGTCGGCCGATCAGCTGCGGCTGGTTGCGGTGGCGCTTGGAACTGACCCACACGCACTTGCAGCCGGCGTAGCCGCGCCGAACGATTTGATCGCCCGGCTGCGCGCCCGATCGCTGTTCACCAAGAGCCGGCTGAGCAAAGCCGTCACCGTGCTGGCCATTGCGATCTTGAACGTCGTGCTGATCTACCAGGGGCTGCCGCTGCGGCTGGAATACCTGAGGCCCGGGCTTGCGCTGCCTGTCGGCGTAATCATCATTACGCTGGCGTTCTGGCTGCGCCAGCGCGATATTCAAACCAAGGCTGCGCAGATTCGCGTGATTGGCGCGTTCATCTTCTTCCTCTGCGAGTGTTATGCCGTCCAGAGCCTGTATCTCGCCTGGACATACCCGGCATTCACCGCGATCATCCATGCGCTGGCGGTAGTCTGGAATACGTTTGCCGTGAGCCTGGCCGTGTTCAACCAGTTTCTACCGCGCGATCGGCGCGTCGCGCCCAGGTTGCCAACGGTGCTGCCTGAAGTCGCCGCCGTCATCCCAACCTATGGCGAGCCGATCGAGGTGCTGGAGCCGGTTCTGCGCACGCTGGTCGATCTCGATTACCCGGCGGAAAAGCTGCGCGTGTATATCTCGGACGACGGGCGTCGCCCGGAAATCGAGCAGCTGGCCGCGCGCTATAACGTGATCTATAACCCCGGCCCACAGCGCGATGCCAAAGCTGGCAACCTGAACAGCTGTCTGCAGCTCATCCATACCATGCAGCCGAACTGCGACCTGGTGCTGACCCAGGATGCCGACGATCTGGCCGACGCTAGCATTGTGAAGAAGCTCATCGGCTATTTCACCGACCCACAGGTCGCGTTTGTTCAAACGCCCAAGGATTCGATTGTGCCGAAAGGCGACCCGTTCAGCAACCGCGAGCGCATTTTCTACGACACCATTCAGGCCGGGCGCAACGGGGCAAATGCGGCGTTTGCCTGCGGCAGCGGCGTGATCTGGCGCATCAGCGCCGTTGAGCATGCCGGCGGCTTCAGCACCTGGAATCTGGTCGAGGATCTGACGACCTCGTATGAGCTGCACAGCCTCGGGTACCGTTCGCACTACCACAACGAGACGCTCAGCATTGGCCTAGCGCCCGACGATATTCCCAGCCTGCTCAAGCAGCGCGGCACCTGGGCCGCCGATGCGATGCGCCTGTTCTTTTTTCAGAACCCGCTGTTCAAGCCCGGCAAGCTGACGCTGCGCCAGCGCCTGCAGTACCTCGAACTGGGCGTGTTCTACCTGACATGCTGCTTCAGCTACCCGCTGCTGTTTCTGGTGCCAATCGTCTCGCTGGTTTTTGGCGATTTCATGCTGAGCGACAGTTCGATTCTGATCCTCTACGTGCTATTCAATATCTTCAACTGGCTGTACTATCTGGTGCTGGCGCAGGGAAATTTAAACTATGCCTGGCGCTGCTGGCAGTATGGCTTCTGCCATGTGCCAACCTACCAACGCGCAATATGGGTCGCCCTGCGCTCGCACCGGCATAAGCCACGCTATATTGTGACGCGCAAGACGCGCCTGGGCGGCTTTTATGGGCATTTGCTCTGGCCGCAGTTCATGGCGATCGGCGGAGGCATTGCGAGCATCTGCATTGGGGTGGCGCGCTTCGGGCAGCTGTACCCGGCGGCGGTGCTGATCAACAGCGTGTTTGTGCTGTACTACCTAGTGATGCTGAGCGGAATTTGCCGCGCGGCATTTTACGGAGTCGCCATCGAGGATCTGCCGGTGATTGGGCCGCTCGCGCGATTGATCAAGCCGCAACTGCGGCCAGTGCCGGGCGCGGGCGATTAACGGCGCCGCGCCAGTTCCGCAGCCCTATTCCTCAATTTGCTCCAGCCGTAGGTATGGTTTCTGGCAAACCCTATGCCGCTGGCGAGGCAAGCCCGACATCGCCGACAAACCAAAGAGCGCAATGAAATCGCCTACTTACTCTCCTTCCCTGCTGTGCTTGTTGCTTTGAGTACCTGTTCTACCAGTGCCCAGCGTAACACTTTACCAATGAATGAGCGTGGTAACTTATCAAGGAACTCAACTCCACCAGGGACTTTGTAGGCGCTTAATCGCTCGCGTAAAAACTGGATAATCTCATCAGGCGTGGCACGTTCGCCGCGGCGTAGCACGATGAACGCTTTGACCTCGGCACCACCTTCAAGCTTCGGCACCCCGGCCACCGCCGCCTCCAGCACCTTGGGGTGCTCGTACAGCACCTCCTCAATATCTCGGGGATAGATGTTGTATGTACCCGCGACAATCATCTCCTTCTTGCGTTCGATAACTTGAAAGAAGCCGTCCGCCTCCATGCGCGCCAGGTCGCCGGTGCGCAGCCAGCCATCCGGTGTGAGCACCTCGGCGGTCTCAGTCGGCCGATTCCAGTAGCCTTGCATAACCTGAGGGCCGCGAACGAGCAGTTCACCAATCTGGCCTGGTGGTAAATCTGCACCCGTTGCTAAGTCCACAATTTTGGCATGTGTTGAGGGAAGTGGTAGACCGATGTAGCCCGGCCGGTTTTGGCCGCCAAATGGATTGGCATGTGTCACCGGGCCCGCCTCAGTCAAACCATAGCCCTCGACTAATCGCGCGCGCGTAATCCGCTCAAAGCTTTCCTGAACCTCCACTGGTAACGGTGCTGCTCCACTAATGCAGGCGTGCAAGGAGGCGAGGCCATAGCTTCGGGCGTTTTTTACTTCTGCAATCGCCGCGTACATGGGAGGCACGCCAGGGAAAATGGTTGGGCGCTCGCGGCGAATGGCGTGCAGGACATGTTGTGTTTCAAAGGTTGGCAACAAAATCATTGCTGCGCAAAGGGTCACGCTGAGGTTCATACACGCAGTCATGCCATAGGCGTGTGAGAATGGCAGCGCGCAGAGAATTCGTTCTTGACCGGGCTTTGCCTCGGGAATCCAGGCTGCGGTCTGTATGGCATTGGCAATCAGGCTTCGGTGGGTATGAATGACCCCTTTAGCCTCACCAGTTGTGCCGCCGGTGTAGAGCAGAACCGCCGGCTGATTTTGGTCAAGTTCAGGCAGAAGGTATGTATCTGCTAGTTCGAGCATTCGTGCGAGCCAGAGCGAGTGGCGTGCCTGCTCATCTGGAACACGATGCCCCTCGCGCTCCTGTCGCAGGAGCGTAAACAACTGTCGCTGCGCAGAGGGAAGATATTCTTTTAGGTTAGTGAAAATGACACGTTCAAGTAGCCTGCGCATCTTCGACCTGTCGAACGAGCGAACCTGCCTCGAAGAGCGGGTTTGTTAGCACCACAACTGCGCCAGCCCGGAGCGCCCCATAGTAGCATATGATCACCTGAGGTACGTTTGGGAGCACGAGCACAATACGGTCGCCCTGTTGTACACCGGCCTTAATCAATGCTGCGGCAAAACGCGATGCGAGCATATCTAGTTCGGCATAAGTTATTGTCCTACCGTAGAACAAAATAGCAGGCGCATCAGGGAATAGACGCGTTGCTGAAGCAAGCAGCTCCGGCAGTATACCTTGGGGCACATCGATATCATGCGGGACGCTGGGGTCGTAGTGAGGTAGCCAGGGTCTGTACGTCATAGTACTCCTGTCTTTTGGCAGCGCGCGAACCGTTAGCCCAGCTGTGAATAAAGAGTGATGGTCTTTCTCAGCGCAACAGTCGGATGTTCAGCTGTACTATATGAACGTGGGTTGCTTCCAATTCAGATCGAGCCGAAACCGTTTGCGGCTTGAAATGTTCGTATTGTACCATACCGTAGGCAGGAAGCACCGTTTGCAAGTCCCCTGCACAGCCACCACCGCCTGGTCGCCAATGCGCTCCAGACGCGCGCCTGGGTGCCCGATCTGCGGCGTGGGCGCGAGCGAGTGCCGTGCGCGCTGCCGTTCTCACGCCTATGGCATGACCACGTGCATGAACTTCGTGGTCGTGCTGGCGGGGGCGATGACGTGGTGCTGCGGCATGGCGAGAGCGCCACGGCGGAGGAGATACTTCAATTCCTGCGCGAGCGGATCAGCAGCTACAAGCTGCCCAGCGCGGTCGAGTTTCGCGCCGCGCTGCCGCGTTCGTTCATCGGCAAAGTGCTACGGCGGGTGTTGGTGGAGGGTGAACCTGACAAGGAAGAATAATAGCCCCGATCCGTTAAAACTGCACGGTTAGTGAATGCTTTACGATCACATAGCCGTATATTAATATGTTCGCGCTACCTTTCAGCTGCCCATGTCTGCCCTATTTCTCGATCTAACAGTATCTGAAAGGAGCGAGGTCGTCATGTTTCGCAGGCCCAAACGTCTTATCGCAGCAGCGCTGCTCGCAGTCGCGGCCATTGCCGGCAGCGGCGCGGCGTCGGCCAACACGATCACCGGACCGAGCAACTCACAGTCGCCCTACATCGTCAGCTCGCATTAGCGCGCCACGACCTCGATCTGGCCGAGCGTGCTGATATCGCCCGGCGCGTCGGCGCGCGGCAGGCGGGCGAGCGAGGGATAGCTGTACCAGCCGATTACGACATGGTAGCGGCCGGGCGGCGTCTCCAGGCTCAGCGCCGGGCCATACACATCGATCAGGCGCTTGTTCGGTTGCCACTGATCGGTCGGCGCATGCGATGGCTCGCGATCCTGCTGGCCACGCACGATCCCGTCATCGCCGACGATGTGAACGAACAGGGTATAGCGCTGCGCCGGCACCGCTTGCGACTGCCAATCGAGCGTGACCGGCACGACATCGCCGGGCTGGTAGGGGCCGTGTGGCAGGCTGAAGCCGCGTAGCGTGATGCCATCCTGCCAGTGCTGATCGGTGGGCGTGTCGGTGTGCAGCGCGAGCGGCGCGGTGCTGACGCGCCAGAGCCGTCCTGCCGGCGATTGCGCCAGCCCTAGCTCTGGCCGCGGCCGCAGCAGGTAGACCGCCCGCCCGGTCGCCAGCGCGGCCTGGGCATCGGCGCGGGCCACATCGGCGTTGAGCGGCCGGATTTCGAGATCGGGGCGCAGTCCTTCGATTGTTTGCAGATAGCGCATGCCTTCGACCGCTTCCCAATCGACGATCAGCAGCGCGCCAGCCGGCAGCGGCTGGGCAAGCGTGGTGCGTGCGATCGCTTCGTTTGCCGCACTGTTTGCGGCGCGAATCGGCTCGATGTTGCGCATGAGCAGCAGCGCGGGAATGAGCAACAGCGCCAGGCCGACGAAGGACGAAGGACGAAGCACCAATGAGACTAACGATTGGTGATCGGAATCTTTCGTCGGTGGTCGGTAGTCATTGGTCGTGGCTATGAGCAGCATCGCGCCTTCGCCGATCAGCAGCGCCGCGATCAGGTGCGCCGCGATCATGAAGACATCGACATCCTGAACGAAGAACAGCGTGCAGAACAGCAGCACCAGCGCATAGCCGATCGTGAGCAGCGCCGCTGCCGCGCGATCGCGCCACCAGAGCCGTATGGCGCCCAGCAGGGCCAGCAGCGTGCCGAGCGGGAAGAATTGCGGCCAGATGAAGCGCTCCGCCAACTCGCGGACATGCTCCCCGGCTACGCGCCAGGGCTGCTCGGGCGTCAGCCAGACCGAGAGCGCGGACGAGCCGGCGACATATTGCGCGAACGCCTGCGGTGAGTCGATCCACTGCGGCGCGCGTAGCGGCAGGTACATATACAGCAGGCAGCCAGCCAGCGCCGCGAGGGCCGCGCGAGAGGCTTGAGATTGGAGACTGGAGACTGGTAGCCGCTGAGCTGTGACCAGCCTCCAGTTTCCAGCCTCTAGGCCCCAGAAAACCAGCGCGCCAGGGATCATCAGGATAATCGTGCGATGATGCGCCAGCCCCAGGCCCAGCAGTAGGCCGGCAACCCACAGCGGCCAGCGACCCTGCCGCCAGCGCAGCAGCGCCAGGATCAGCAGCGCTTGGATGAGCGCCGCGAGCGCGTAGACTTCGGCGAGGGTGGCCTGCGACCAGAACGTGGACGACACGGCGAGCGTCAGCGCTGCCATCGCCGCGACCAGGCGCGATTGACCGAGCGCCCGCGCTGCCAAAAACAGCGCGCCGACAGCCAGCGCCGCCGTGCAGGCCGAGAACAGATTCATGCGCCAGGCCGGCGTCCCGCCCAGCGGCAGCCGGCTCCAGAGCCAGCCCAGCATGGTGTAGAGCGGGTAGCCGGTCGGGTGGGCCACGCTCAAGGTTGGCGCGACACGCTGGAACTCGGCGGTGTCGCTGCTGCCGATGCCAGGCAGCAGCGTGGCCATGTACAGCGCGAGCGCGCCCAGCGCCAGCGCCAGACATATCGGACCGTCACGGCCAGTGATCGCGCGTATCGCTCTAATCGCACTCATCCAATCGCCAGGCTGGTTTGCCCATAGAGCAGCGCTCGCCGGCCGGCGGCGGCAGCGCCGCCGCGCCGCATGCGGCGCAGCAAGCGCTGCGGGCTGAAGCCATAGCGCATCAGCAGCTTTGCGGCATTGGCATTCGAGCCAGGCGTGAGCGCGCGAATCGCTCCACTGAAAGAGAGAGGGAGCGCGGCGGCCAGCAGCGCCTCAGCGTCGGCGGGCGTGCGTGCGGCCCACGGCCCGAGCAGCTGCGGCTGCGCGAACAGGTAGCCACTGATCTGCCCTTCCGCATCGCGAGCGACGAATGCGCGCTCGGGCGCCTCAGCCAGCGCCGCCGCGAACACCGCCGCGCGCTTGCCGCCGAAGATCGGCGTGTCAAACATGGCCAGCGCGGGGATATCGGCTACGCTCAACCGGCCGACCAGATCGGATTGCGCCGGTCGCAGCGCGCAGTCATCCTGGGTGAACCCGAGCGTTTTTTCATCTTCGACGAAGCCAAGCCGGCGGTAGAGCGGCGCGCCGGCCTCGCTCGCGTCGAGCTGAATCACCGGGCAGCGCTGTGCTGAAAACCAGCCCAGGAGCTGCTCCATCAGCGCCAGGGCCACGCCGTGACGCTGCTTGGCTGGGTCGACCGCTACCAGGCCGATATGGCCACACCATAGGCGGCCTGCTGAATCGCATCCGCCTGATCCAGATCGGCAGCAGTGAGGGTGTGGATCGAAATAGTCATGTTTTTTATTCCCATCAAGGAGATGATCGACAATAAATGGTACTTTTCTTCTCTCATCGGTCGTTTTTCGCCCGGCTGGGCGAAAAACGACCGATGAGCAGAATCTATCTGTGGTATGCGTAAGTCGTGTTCATCATTGGACACGGACGAACGCTGCTTAGCAGGATAATCAGACGGAGCCCGTCGTCTTTCGTCTTTCGTCCTTCGTCCATCTCTACGGCGCTACCTTCGTCAGAACTTCAGGGTTGACCGGATTCGGCACCGGCTGCCCAGTCAGCGCGGCCACGAGATTGGTGGCCGCAGTTGTGGCCATGCGCGTGCGGGTCGTCACCGTCGCGCTGCCGATATGCGGCACCGCCACCACGTTGGGCAGGCTCAGCAGCGGGTGATCCGGGCCGATTGGTTCCTTCTCGAACACATCCAGGCCGGCAGCCCATGGCCGGCCCTGCTTGAGCGCCTCGGCCAGATCTAGCTCCTTGACGATCGGCCCACGCGCGGCGTTGACGAACACTGCGGTCGGTTTCATTAGCGCAAACTCGCGCGCGCCGAACATGCCGCGCGTCTCGTTCGAGAGCGGCAGCAGCACCACCACATAATCCGCCTCGCGCAGCAGATCATCCAGGGCGCGGTATTGCGCGCCCGTCTGCTGTTCCAGCTCGGGCGACGGCCGGCGGTTGTGGTACAACAGGCGCATATTGAAGCCAGCCGCGCGCCGCGCCAGCGCCGTGCCGATCCGCCCGGCCCCGACGATCCCCAGCGTCGCACCATAGATATCCTGGCCGACCATAAACATTGGCGACCAACTGGCCCACTTGCCGGCCTCGATCAGCTTCTGGCCCTCGACAATCCGCCGGGCGGCGGCCATCAGCAGCGTCCATGCCAGGTCGGCGGTGGTCTCGGTCAGCACGCCAGGCGTGTTGGTCAGCAGCACGCCGCGCCGCGTCAGCGCCGGCAGATCGACATTATCGTAGCCGACCGCCATATTGGCGACCACACGGCAGCGTGGCGCGGCATCCAGAAACTCCTGATCGATCCGCTCGGAGAGGATCGTCAGCACGCCGTCGGTATCGGCGGCATTTTGGAACAGCACATCGCGCGGCACCGGCTGCTCCTCGTTGTCCCAGATCGCGTAGTCGCACGCCGCCGCGACGATGTCGAGCGCCGGCTGAGGGATGCGGCGGGTGATATAGGCTTTTGGGCGGGTCATAGAGCCTCTCCATATTTGATGCTATACTGGGCTGAAATCAATACTCTGTTTGCGCTTTTAACAAAGCGGCTGGGCGGGGAGGTTCCGGAGGGCCGCAGGCTCCTCCGGAACCTCCCCGCCCAATATGCAGGGTGCTGGCAGGCGGCGCAGCCGCCTGCCAGCACCCTGCAACCCCTAAATGTAAAAGCTGCCAGGATAGTGATCCAGATTAAGGTAAGGAGCCAAGAATGTTAACCATTGACGATGTGCTAGCGGCGCAGCAGGTTATTGCTGGGCGATTGCACCGGACGCCGCTGATTGGCAGCGCGGCGTTGAGCGCGCGGGTCGGCGCGCCGCTGTATTTGAAGCTGGAGAGCTGGCAAAAGACCGGCTCGTTCAAACCACGCGGCGTCCTGAACAAAATTGCTGCGCTGAGCCAGGCCGAGCGTGATCGTGGGCTCGTCACAGCATCGGCCGGCAACCACGCACAGGCATTGGCCTGGGCTGCCAGCGCCGAGGGCATCGCCTGCACGGTGGTGATGCCTGAGACCGCGCCGGCCGCCAAGCTGGCAGCGACACAAGGCTATGGCGGCAAGATCGTGCTGGAGCCGAGCACGCTCACCGTTTTTGCGCGCGCCCAGGCGCTGGCCGCCGAACATGGCTACACCTTCGTTCCTCCGTTCGACGACCCAGCGATCGTCGCGGGTCAGGGCACGGTGGGCCTGGAAATTCTGGACGATCTCCCCAATGTTGGCACGGTCGTCGTGCCGATCGGCGGGGGCGGGCTGATCGCCGGGATCGCTTTGGCGATCAAGAGCCGCCGGCCAGGCGGGCGGATCGTCGGCGTCGAGCCGGAAGGCGCGGCGGCAATGTGGCGCAGCCGCCAGGCGGGCCAGCCGGCGCGGCTCGACCAGGTTCAGACGATCGCGGATGGCTTGTCCGCACCGTTTGCGGGCGATCTGCCCTTCGCGCTTGTCCAGCAGTACGTCGACGATCTGGTGCTGGTGAACGACGCAGACATTCTTGCGGCCATGACGCTGATCCTTGAGCGCTGCAAGCTGCTGGTCGAGCCGTCGGGCGCCGCGGCGCTGGCCGGCCTGCTGAGCGGCGCGGTCAAGGCGCAGCCGCAAGCGCCGGTCGCGATCATTCTGAGCGGCGGCAACATCGACGCGGCGCGGCTGGCTCAATTGTTAATGTCGTCCACTAGCGCTCGATACGCATGACGCGACTGTCGCAGAGCCCGCCGGCCATCGGCGAATCGCCTAGCGAGGCGAACGTCGTCAGATCGCCGGCCTTCAGCCCCGGCATCGGCAGCAGCCGGGCGGTGAGCGGCTTGTGCAGTGCGCCGGCCAGCGCGGCCAGCTCTTCCAGCACGCCCATGATCTGTGCGGCTATGCTGTCGCCCGGCAGCGGGATGGTGTCGAGGCCAGTGCCGCAGACCGCGCTGAAGACCAGCAGATCGCGCAGCGTGTAGCGCCCCTCGGCGTTGCGCTGCGCCAGGATCGGGTCTTCGAGCACCGGCAGCATTACGCCGCTGAAGCCCAGCCGTGTGACCCGCGCCGCGCGAATGGCGCCGGTCAGCGCGCGCACGGCCGCCAGCGTGCCCCAGGCGCCGAAGGGCGCGCCGCTGAGCCGCTCGATCGCCGCGCCGATGCTGCGCGCAGGGTCGGGGTGCGGCGCCAGCGACCAGTCGCAGCCGGCGAAGGAGACTTGGGTTTCGGCCTCCACATCTTTGAGAGCTGCACCCATACGAGCGTCGTGATCTTCGATTGCTGCTGATAGCCTGCTCAAAGCTGTATTGACCAAAGACGAAGGACGAAGGACGAAGGGTGAAAAATCGGAGTGGTGGTCATTGGTCATTTGTCCTTGGTCTTTGGTCGCCTCGACGGCCAGCGCGGCTGCCTCTGGCCCGACCGCGATCCACGGCCCGGCGCCATGGTGATACGCTGCTGGGAAGAACGGCGAGCCGGGCGCGACGCAGGCCGAGGCTGCGAAGCGCATATTGCCGAAGCCGTGCTCGGTCGCCGCGCCGATCGCGATGATCGCCTGGGCGGCGGCGCGGATGGCGGCGTGGGCCGCGATGCCATCGCGCCCGGCGATCCGCGCCGATGCGAACAGCGCCTGCGTGGCGGCAATGCCATCGGCGAGCTGCCCGAGCCGATCGATCTCCACCCGCCCGATCGAGACACAGTCAAAGCCGGCGTCGATCGCCTGCTGCTCTGCACCTTGGGCGACAGTTGCGAAGTGGGCGCAGCGGTTCGATCCGCTTGTGGCCAGCGCCAGCCGGAGCGACTGGACAACGTAACCAGCCGCCTCCAGTCGCTCGCGCGCCAGCTGGGCCGCCTGTGCCGCGCGCTCGATATCTGCCTCGCGGGCGCCGGCAGTGATCGTGCGGATTTCCATATGGTACTTTATCTTTATGGTGGGTCGTTTTTTCGCCCCGCCGGGGCGAAAAAACGACCCACAAGAAATAGGACTTACGCAAAGGGGCGTGGGGAAGGTGCAACCTTCCTCACAAATATTCTTTTGGAGGGTCGCAGACCCTCCAAACCTCCCGCTTGCATAAGTCCTAAGGAATTGAAAATGACCGGCAAACGAAAGTCCTGCTATTATACCGCGCGAAGAGACGCAGCTGTTGTATTCGTCAGCCTTCGTCACCCTATCATCTTGTCATCTTGTCACGCGTTTACATCCCCAGCCACCGCAGCGCCCAGAATGTAGCTAGCCCCGCCATGATCGTCAACAGCACATTGCTGGTGCGCCAGGCCACCAGCCCGCCGACAAGGCCGACCGGCAGCGCCGGACCAATCGCCAGCGCTTTCGCGCCGGCTTGCTCGCTCAGCAGCAGCGGGGGCAAGATCAGCGCCGTAAATATCGCCACCGGCACATAGCTTAGCCAGCGCCGCAGCCAGGGCGCGACATCGCCGCGCAGCGCCAGTATCGTGGTCACGCGAGTGGCATAGGTGGCGAGCGCCATACCCAGGATGGTCAGCCAGATAGTCATGCTCTCTTGTCTCATCAACCCTGACAAGGTGACAAGGTGACAAGATGACAAGGTGACAAGGTGATGTTTAAGATAGTCACCCCCTCACCTTGTCACCCCGTCACCCTGTCACTGTGTCAAGGGCTTGCCGCAGATGTTCGATCGAGGTATTCCCGCCCGAGCAGACCAGCCCGACCTTTTTGCCGCGCAGCGTGTCGCGCAGGCGGTAGGCCGCGGCCAGCGGCGCGGCGCCGGCGCCCTCGGCCAGCGTATGCGCTCGCTCGATCATCCAGACCATCGCCTGGCGGATCTCGTCGTCGCCGATCAGCACGAAGTCATCCAGCTCCTCGCGCAGAATCGCCTGGGGCAGGGCAAACGGCGTGCCCGTGGATAGACCCTCGGCGAAGGTATTGCTGGGCGCCGCGATCAGTGCGCGGTCGCGCCAGGAGCGATAGGCCGCCGGCGCGGCATCGGATTGGACGCCGATCACGCGGATGGCGCGGTTCACGGCGTGGGCGGCGATGCACGCTCCGGCCGCGCCGCTGCCGCCACCGATCGGCACGAAGATCAGATCGAGCTCGGGCTGATCCTCGAGCATCTCCAGCGTCTCGGTCGCTACGCCGGCGATCAGCAGCGGCTCATCACCAGAGTGAATATAGCGGTAGCCATGCTGCTTGGCGAGCGTCTCGCAGTGCAGGCGCGCCGCGTCGAAGCCGTCGCCGTGAAAGATCACGTCGGCGCCCATGCCTTGCATCGCCGCGACCTTGCCGGCGTTGGCGCGCTCCGGCACCACGATGTGCGCCGTCACGCCGAACAGTCGCGCCGCGAAGGCCACCGACTGCCCGTGGTTGCCGGTCGAGGCGGCGATCACGCCGCGCTCACGCTCCTCGGGAAGCAGCTGTGAGATCAGGTTGATACCGCCGCGCACCTTGAACGCGCCGACCGGCTGATAGTTCTCGTGCTTGACGTACACCTCGGTGCCGAGCAACTCGTTCAGCGCGGGGTAGCTGTGCAGCGGCGTGCGCGCCAGGTATGGGCGGATGCGTCGCTGGGCGGCCAGGACATCGCGAAAGGTTGGTAGTTGCATCGCGGATTTCCTTACACTTAGGTTATTTTGTCATGCAGCACCCGCTGCCCTGCCTCGGCCAGCACATCCAGCAGCACATCCAGGTCGGATTCAGTGGTGCGAAAGTTGACGACGCAGGCGCGCAGCACGAACATCCCATCAAGCTGCGTACTGGTCAGGAACACCTGGCCCTGGCGCTGGACGAGATCGAGCAGGCGACGATTGAGCGCATCCAGATCGCGCGCGCCCGGCGGCGTGTAGCGGAAACAGGTGATACTGAGCGGACCGGCGGCAACCAGCTCGAAGTCGGGATGAACACGGATGCGCGCCTGGAGCGCGCGGGCCAGCGCGATGTCGCGGCTGATCAGCTCGCGGTAGCCCTGCTCGCCGATCTGCTGCAGAACCATCCAGAGCTTCAGCGCGCGGAAGCCACGCGTCTGCTGTGGGCCGAACTCCGAGAACCAAGGCAGGTTTGCGTCGTCGCGCAGGTAGGGCGGAGTGAGGCTAAAGGTGTCGCGCATGGCCTGGGCATCACGCACGAACACACAGCCGCACTCGACCGGCATGTACAGCCATTTGTGCGGGTCGATCGCCAGGCTATCGGCGCGCTCCATACCCGCAAATAGCCCGGCGGTCTGCTCGGCCAGCACCCCCACGCCGCCGTAGGCTCCGTCGATATGGAACCACAGCTGCTCGGACGCACACAGGTCGGCCAGCGCGTCGAGCGGGTCGATCGCGCCGGTGTTGACCGTGCCCGCGCTGGCGGCGACGCAGACTGGCCGCAGGCCGGCCGCGCGGTCGGCGGCGATCTGCGCCTCCAAGAGATTGAGGTCGATCCGCTGATCGTGGTCGGTTGGAATCTTGCGCAGGTAGTCGTGGCCGATGCCCAGCAGCTCGACCGCTTTTTCGATGCAGCTGTGGCCCTGTGCCGATGTATAGACCACCATCGGCGCCGCTTGGCCCTGAAAGCCGCGCGCGCGGATGGCGACCTGGGCCTTGACGAAGCGCATCACCGCAAGCCCAACCAGGCTCGCCATACTGCCGCCGCTGACCAGCAAGCCGCCGCTTGCGTCGGGATAGCCAAGCAGGCGCTTCAGCCAGCCCAGCACCGCATGCTCGACATAGGTCGCGGCGTGGTCGCCGCCGGCCACGCTGGCGTTCAAGCCGCCTGCCAGCAGGTCAGCCAGCACGCCCAATGGTGCGGCGGGCGAGTTGACCCAGCCAAAGAAGCGCGGGCTGATGTTGCCCATGGGATAGGGCAGAACATACTCGGCCACAGTGTCCAACACGTTATCTGCATCACGGCCCGCAGCCGGCAACGGCTGGTCGAGCAGGCTCTGGCGCAGATCATCCGGCATTGCGCGGCGGCACGGCGCCGAGGGCAGCGCCGCCAACTGCTCGGCGAGCAGATCGACGGCGCGGTAGCCAAGCGTGCGGAATTGATCGGGGGTGAGATCGATCATTGCCTTGTCCTTAATCACTGCTCGCTGATCTTCCACGACTTAACAGCGCCCCAACCCCGCTCGCTACAATGCCTGCCAGCAGCAGGTATAAGCTGCCCGGCAGTAGCAGCGCCCCGCCGATCGTCAGCACGGCGGCCAGCAGCGCCACTGTCACGCTGACGCGTTCGCCATTCCGTCCGTCCGGATTCCGCAGCAGCGGCACCAGCAAGCCAATAAACGTCAGTGGGAAGATCAGGTCAAGGCCGTATGCAGCTGGATTGGGGATGAGATTCCCCAGCAGAATGCCGGCGATGGTGCTGCACTGCCAGACCACATACATGCTGAGGTTCGCGCCAAACTGGAAGGCCAGGCTGCCGCTGCCTTCCAGCCAGCGCCGCATTCCGATCGCGTAGCTCTCGTCGGTGAGCTGAAATGCCAGCTGCGCCTTGGTGCCCGGCCGCGCATCGCGTACGAACGGTGCGACCGAGGCGGCCAGCAGCGCGTGGCGCCCGTTGATGATCAGTGTGGTCAGCACGATTGTGAACGGTGACGCGCCAGCCGCAAACAGCCCGACGGCAGTGAACTGCGACGCGCCGGCGAACACGAACAGCGACATCGCCAGCGTTTGCGCCCAATCCAGCCCGGCCGCCAGCGCGCTGACGGCATAGATGGCCCCGAATGGCGCGGCCCCTAGCCAGAGCGGCAGGGTGGCGACGAAGCCAGCGCGAAAGTCGCCTGGTCGATCACTGGCTGCTGACCACCGACCACCAGCTGTGGCTTGAACCACTGGATCGGTGGGTCGTCGGTCGCCTGCCCTGAGCGATGTCGAAGGGTCGGTCGTCACTCGCCTGCCCTGCCCTTCGACCCTTCGACATCGCTCAGGGGAACCACGCTCAGGAACCGCGATGTCGAAGGGTCGGTCATCAGTCGCCATAGCGGTCTCCCAACAAAAAAGACGCTCTGCGACGCACGGACACGTCCAAAGCGCCAAAGTTCCAGCCGAATAGAGACCAGTATAGCACGGACAAGCTAGTTCATACAGTGACAATGTGCGACGATTGGAGCGGGCCAATCTGTAAACTACCGCTTTAACAGCAGCGGTCAGAAGTCAGGAGTCAGGAGTCAGGAGCCTGATCGCATTGGAACGCCATTGGCACGCGCAATGCAGGATTAACTTCCTTGCCCACAGTTGTAATGTGGTATGATCCGCATTGTCATCCGATAGGATAAATCGAGATAGAGGCTAATAGGAAGAGAACTTTTTATGGCAGAGAATCCACTACTAAAGAAAATGAAGCTCAAACAGGGTCAGCATGCGGCGATCATCAACGCGCCGGATGGCTATCTCGACGCCTTGCAGCCATTGCCGGAGGATGTCGAGGTGACGGAGGATCTGGTGGGAGCATTTGATTGGGTGCAGCTGTTCGTCAAGACCCAGGCCGATCTGGAGCAGGTGCTGCCGCAGGTCAGGGCTGCGCTCAAGCCGGCCGGCATGCTCTGGATCACCTTTCCGAAAGCGACATCGAAGATCCAGACCGATCTGACCCGCGATAAGGGCTGGGACGCGCTGCGCTCGATCGATCTCAAATGGATCAACTTAATCTCGGTTGACGACACATGGTCGGCGTTCTCACTTCGGCCGTACAAGCTGGGCGAAGAGCGGCAGTCGTTCCGCTAACTCAGGCCGCTTCCATCACCAGCAGGCCGTCGCGCCGCTCGACCCGCAGCGCAAAGTCAAAGCGATCCAGATCGGTGCAAAGATCCAGGTCACTAGTGGGAAAGACTGGGTCGGCGGGGTCGGCGAACAGCCGCCCCGAATCCGAATCGCGCACGCGGCGAACCAGCGCGGCGGTATCGATAAGCTCGCCGCGCAGCAGCGCCGCCAGATAATCGGCGCAGGCGATATCTTCATCGCCATCGCGGCCGGGGAACACGCCGGTGGCGACAAGTGTGACCGCCGCAGGCGTGATTCGAGCGATTGCGCGCGCTGTGGCGGCCGCGCAGACCAAGCTGCCCGCGAAGAGTGTCTCGGCATTGAGGCTGCGCACCAGGCCCTGGGTGCCGGCGCTGGTGCGCTGGATCAGCCGTCGCCCAGACAGATTCTGTCCTAGCAGGACACTGGGCGAGTTGCCGAAATCGAATCCGTCGATCGGATAACCGCCGACCTCGCCCATCATCAGCGCGCCGGGGAAGTGCGCGCGCAGATGGAGCGCCTGCTCGACCGTGCCGACTGGCACGATGTCGCGCGCGCCGGCCGCCAGCGCGAACGCGGCAGTGGTGAAGGCCCGGATGACATCGATCGCCACTACGATGCCGGTCGCCGCGCCGCATGTTTCGTTGGTTGCTCGTTCGATCCGCATCGCGCGCTACGGCTCTACCTCGCGCCGCAGCGACAGCGCCAATGTGAGCGACAGCAGCACGAACAGCAGCAGGCCGGCCCAGACCGGTGACACGCTTGCAACCAGCCCTACAATCGCCAACGCCACGAGCGTCCCGATCAGAATGCGCATATCGCCGACCAGAAAATTGTAGATCGCCTTGATTCCGCGCACGAGTGGATTCATATCACCCCTTCACCTTGTCACCTTGTCAGGCGTCGCGCGTCAGCTCGGTCAGCCGGCGCAGCGATATACGCAGGGCCGGGTACAGGCCGAGATAGACCTCGCGGTAGAGTCGATCGTAGATCTGCTGGGTCGCCGGTTGCGGGTCGAAGGAATCGCCCGCGCTGGTCATTACCGCGGCAGCCGAGCGCGCGTCATCATACCATCCGGCCGCCACTGCCGCAAGCACGCCCGCGCCCAGGCAGGTCGCCTCGGGGGTGTTTGCCCGCGTCACGCGCCGGCCAGTCACGTCGGCCACGATCTGGCACCATAGCGCGCTTTTCGAGCCACCGCCAAGCGCGATGTACTCGGTGATCGGCTGCCCGATCGCACGCTCGATCCCCTCGGTGCTCAGCCGCTGCTCGAAGGCGATGCCCTCCAGCAGCGCGCGGTAGAAGTGCTCGCGCCCGTGCGACCCCGTCCAGCCGACGGTGATGCCGGTCGCGCTGCCATCCCAGTAGGGCGTGGCCACGCCATTCCAGTATGGCACTGCCAGCAATCCCAGCGCGCCGGGTGGAACTTCGCGCGCGGCAACCTCCAGCCGATCCTCGATCGAGATCGGGCCAGTGCCCTGCATATCGTGGGCGAAGCGCTCGGCGAACCAGCTGATCGTGAAGGTTCCGCCGCGAATAAGCGTCTCAAGCGTGTACGCGCCGGCGATCGGCGAGCCAAGCGCGCGAAAGGCCAGATCGGCGGCGTAGTGTTCGGCATGCGCGCCGGAGACGACGGCGGTGCCCAGGTTCAGGTAGGCCTGGCCGGAGCGGGTGACGTTTGCGCCCAGCCCGGCGCTCTGCCCATCGCCCGCGCCGGCCACCACCGGCAGCCCGGCCGGCAGCCCGGTGGCGCGCGCGGCCGCAGCGGTTACTTCGCCCAGCACCGCGCCCGGCGGCGCCAGCTCGACATATTGCGCCGGGTCGAGATCGAGCGCTTGCAGGAGCTCGGATGACCAGCTGAATGAGCGCATATCGACTAGGCCCATCGGGTCGGCGCAGGCCCAGCTGGTCTTCCACAAGCCGGTCAGCTGCCAGACCAGGTAGGCATGAACGTCGAGGATTTTATGGGCGCGGCGCAGCCGCTCGGGCTCGTGCTCTTGCAGCCAGAGGATCTTGTATAGCGAGGGCGTCATCGCCACCGGCTTGCCGGTGATCTGGTGGATGCGCGCGGCGCCGAAACGCGCATCCATCGCGGCCACCTGCGCGAGCGAGCGCTCATCGAGCCACAAGATCGCGTCGCGGATCGGCCGGCACTGTTCATCCACTAGCACAAACGACTCGCGCTGGTGGGTGATGCAGATCGCGCCGATGCGCTGGGCGTCGATCTGGCCGGTGGCGGCGCGCAGCGCCTGGGCGGTGGAATCCCACCAGGAATCGGCTCGCTGCTCATACCAGCCAGGCTGCGGGTTCAGCAGCGGGAAGCTGGCGCGGCCCTCGGCCACCGCCTGGCCATGGCGATCCCAGATCACCGCTTTGCTGGCCGTGGTGCTGCTGTCGACCGCGATCACCAGGTCGGGCTTAGTCGCCATTGACGTCTCCGTGGTGGGACTGGGGACTAGTGCATTTCCAAGCAAGGTTTTAGGTGTTGGGTGTTGGGTGTTGGGCTTCGCAACGCCGCCCGCCCAACACCCAACACCCAACACCCGCGCTGAAAGCGCACTAGGGACTGGGAGACTTCAGCCTCTCCCAACCCCCAACCCCCGATCCCTAATACCCAATACCCAAATACCCAATACCCAATACCCAATCGCTAATCTATCTCAACCGCCACCCGCAGCGCGCCATCAGCGTAGTCGGCGGCCAGCGCGAAGGCAGCGTTGGTCTGTTCCAGCGGGAAGCGATGCGTGACCAGCCAGTCGATCTGCACCA
>WNGB01001028.1_pt1 | contig 45519 bp, 45 predicted proteins | sample 5400681 | NCBI WGS metagenome assembly WNGB01 (sample SAMN13153367, study PRJNA577476) | soil metagenome | isolation source: 115 cm soil or saprolite under grassland replicate 2 | place: USA:California | collected 2016-06-15
TTTTCCCGGCCCTTCTTGTCTTGGTCTCGCAGTCGTCACGCATCGCGCCCACGAACTCCGGCTTGTCGGACCCGGCGGGCCCCGTGGCTCCACTGACCGGACACCTCCTAGCGGCCGCCGGGTGAGAATAACATCCATGTGATTCGAGGCCCGGTGCACACTTGCATCTATCCCTCCCAGCCGATGGGTGCCAGCGGGTATCGGCCGCCCCGGGGCGCGGGTGCAGACAATCGAGGCGGGGTTACGGCTTGGTAAGCGAGCTACGTCCCTTACGGAACCACTTTCGGCTACGGCGTGATCTCGTGAGGGACAGTCTCCGCAGCGCACTGGTGGTCGAACATGATCATCCCACCGCGAACAATTGCCAGTCCCCCTCTACCCCTTTCAGGTCGTGCGTCCCCTGATCGCTGAAGGCGATGTCGGAGCCAACTGTCAGGTCCCGGACTGTCCTCGAGACGAGAATCTCCCCCGTCCCCGCAGCCGCCATCACTCGAGCTCCGATGTGGACGGCCATCCCGCCGACGTCTGCGCCTCGGAGTTCGATCTCCCCCGTGTGGAGGCCCGCGCGGATCTCCAGGCCCAACGCGCGGAGTTCGTCGCGGAGCGCCGTCGCACAGCGGACGCCTCTCCCCGGGCCGTCGAAAGTGGCCAGGATGCCGTCCCCCGTCGACTTGATCAGCCGGCCCCCGTACTCCTCGATGAGCCGACGTGTCACCTCGTCGTGTGCGTCGAGGAGCCCGCGCCATCGCCGATCCCCGAGTTCACGGGCCCGGCGGGTGGAATCCACGATATCGGTGAAGAGCACCGTGGCCAGCATCCGATCCGGCTCCTCGCCCCGCCGGACGCCGGTCAGGAACTCCTCCACCGCCTCCAGTACGAGGTCGGGGTGTTCCCAAATCACCGGTACGTCCGAGCCTGGAATCTCCAGGAACTTCGCCCCCTCGATGTGGTCCGCGAGGTAGCGCCCCTGGGCCATGGGGATGAAGGGGGTGTCGGTTCGCTGGATGACCAGCGTTGGGACATGGATGGAAGGCAGGAGGGGCCGCGCGTCCGCGTCGAACACGGCCCGGTAATAGGCCTGGGCTGCGGCGGGGCTGGCGATGGCCCGGAGGAGCTTCGCGTACCACTGCCGGAACCGGGGGTCCTCCGCCCGACTGGGTACGGACAGGTACACCTGAGCCTCAGTTCCCCACACGTCGCCGATCTGGTCCACCATCTGCTCGGCGATCTCCCGGGGGAGCCCGATGGGGTAGTCGTGCGAGACCACGTACTTGGCTGTGGTGTTCAGGAGGACCAGGGAGGTCGTGCGCTCGGGCTTCGTAGCCGCGAACAGCATGCCCATCGGCCCTGCGTCGTAGGCGACCATGATCGCTGCCCGCTCCGAGCCGACCTCGTCCATGACGCATAAAAGCTCCTCCACGTAGGACTCCCAGGGCGGAAGGCCATTCAGCGGAACAGGGTCGGACCCTCCGGTGCCCCTCCGATCGAACCTGATGAGGCGACTGAAGGAGGCCAGCCGCTGAAAGAAAAGCCTGGCCATCGGGTCCTCCCACTCTCCGTCGGCCGACCCGAAGCTTCCGGGAGTGAGGACGAGATCGATGGGGCCGGTCCCGACGACCTGGTACGCGATCCGATCTTTCCCCAACCGCGCATACCTGATCTCTGGCTGCATGGCCTCAGCTTATCGATTGGCTCCCTGTAGGGCCCTCCTCCTCGGTACGCAGAAGCGCTGCATCGAGCGCCCGGTGCTGGGATTGCGGCAAGCATTCGAATGGCGCGGGCTCGATGTCGCCGAAGAGATCTGCGAGGCGCGCGCGTCACGTTAGTGGCACCGGGGAGCGATAGGTAGCGGACCTCGAGGCCGAGGACACCAAGCAGGGGCTCCGGCTCGCGACCCGGATCGTCGACTCGGATGAGTCGGGGGAGGACCGCCGGGAGGGGCGAGAAGACGCGAGAGCCACGAGATCGGCGAGGCCCCCGCCCACCGCGGCCAGCCCGTTCTTCCTGGTAGACGACTTGCGCGTTCGCGGACTCATGATCCGCAGGCCGCTGGTTCGAGTCCAGCCCGCCCCACTTGTCTGACCGGGTCAGGCGCTCTTCTCGCCGAAGAGCACCTCATCAGAACCGGCCGGAGCGCAAGGGTCTCGGCGGGTCAAGTGTCCCCTCCCTTCATGGCGCCAACGGTTGAACTCGCTCCGGCTCTTCAGGGCAGCACGGTGATGTCGGGGCGCGAACTGAACCCAGTCAGGTCCAGCAACCGACGGACCTTGCCGCTGGCGTTGGCGACAGTCAACCGGCTGATCTGTTCGGCTACTCGCTCGAGAACATGCAGAGCGTGGAGGTCCATGAACTCGACATCGGCCAAGTCGACGACGAGGTCAGCGCCTGCATCGACTTGTCCGATCAGCCCCTCCAGTTCCCCCTTGATGGCCAGATCCATCTCACCAGCGAGACGGATATGGCCCTTCGAACGATCTGCGCGAAACGGAGGGATCGGGGCTCCTCTCTTCCAGTGGATTCTGCGCTTCCGTGTCGTTCCAAGGCAAGGAGATCTTTCTCTACGCCCGGGCCGGTCCAGCTCCCTCCAGTTCGGAGGCCGCGCTCCGGGACCGCTGGGTACCTGATCGACCCATCGGATGGACGCGTCCTGCGCTCGGTGAAGTTGGACGGCCAGGCCGGAGCGATGAGCGTCGACTCCAGCGGCCGGCTTCTCTATGTCGCCACCAGCGTCCTCGGAGCGGCCCGACCCACGAGCTACCTTCGCCCGGTGGCAGCGTTCGGACCCCAGCGGAACGGCCCGGCGACCAACGGCATCAAGGCCGACGTCGTCGATCGCATCCTGTGGGTCACCGACAGCATGGCCGGGGCGGTCGCATGCGCTCCTCGAACCTGCAAAGACTTGTGAACTCGATTCGGCACCAAGACTTGTCCAGCACCCCTACGAAGACTTGTCCAGTGCATCACCTCCTCGCAATCTTCCTCACCATTACACATCACCTACCCCACGCGTCCGGACGAGGAAGCTTGAGCACTGCCTCAGTTCCACGAGCCCACGTCGCACCTTCGGCGGCACCGGGGATCGGTCAAGCCGCAGCTTGGGGTTTGCGCCGTGATGTCAGGCCGGCACCACATCCGCGACGAGGCTGCGCTGTAATCAGGGAAGGCACGGACGAGCTCCCGCAGCCCAATGAGCTCCAGATGACCAGAGTGGACGAGCTCGTCCTCGCTGATCTCCCTCCGTTCTTCCCCGCCACCCGGGCCCAGGTCTCGCTGCGGAAGGACGGTTTCGGGTGGGGCGTTTGGTGGACTAGACTGGCGTTGGTTTCTCGGTTGATCCTCACCCAATCGGGGCAGCCTGAGGTCATGGGTTGCTTCTTTGAGAAGGGTCACCCATATGAGAACTGCCCGGGTAACGCGAGGCGCGGCCGGAGGAGCCGATCTTGCGCAGGGGAGGGCCTCCAGTTTCACGCCGATCGTGTTCAACGGTCCTCGAATCAACGAACTAGTGCGTTGCCCCGAGCGGCTGATCCAGACTCGTCGCCTTCCGCTCCTGAACCGGATCTTCCCCAGAACCCGGATCTTCCCCAATGGAACGAGCAACTGAGCTGAGCGGCGACCGACACCTGGCGCGTTGGCGTTCGAAGCCTGCCCGGAGCGCTGTCCTCCGAGGCCTGATCCTAGTGTTGCCCCTGGCGGCCGGCGTTGGTGCGGCCGCCCTGGTGAGTTGGACGGTACCCCGGCCCCAGGGACTGCTCCAAGTGGGTTGGTGGCTGTCGCTTCTCATCGCCTGTCTCATCGCGGTGTCCATCGTCGACCGGGCGGCTCGCCGACTCCTCCCGCTGGCCATGCTACTCAAGCTCACGTTGATCTTCCCCGACCGAGCCCCATCGAGGTTCGCGGTGGCCAGGATGGCCAGCAACCCGCGAACCCTCCGGCAACTGGCCCAGCGGGCCCGAGAGGGTCTGGAGCAAGACCTCGCTCGAGCCGCACCGTCCATCTTGGCCCTGGTCACGGCTTTGAGTGCCCACGACCGGAGGACCCGAGGACACTCCGAGCGGGTCCGGGTCTTCACCGACCTTCTGGCCGAGGCGCTGAAACTGCCCGAGGCCTCCGGGGATCGGTTACGGTGGGTAGGACTCCTCCACGACATCGGGAAACTCGAGGTTTCCGGGGACATCCTCAACAAACCGAGCAAACCCGAGCCGCACGAGTGGGAATCCCTCAAGAGGCATCCCGAGTCGGGCGCCCGCCTAGCCGCTCCCTTGCTCCCCTGGTTGGGTGAGTGGGGACCCGGAATCGAGCAGCACCACGAGCGGTTCGATGGCCAAGGCTATCCGCGGGGGGTGGCAACACGAGACATCTCCCTCGCCGGGCGAATCCTGACCGTCGCCGATTCCTTCGACGCGATGACGGCGGGCACCCCCTACCAGAGGCCGATCACCGTCGCCGCGGCCCGCCGGGAGCTGATCCGATTCGCCGGCTCGCAGTTCGATCCGCACGTGGTTCGAGCGTTCCTGAACGTATCCCTCGGCAAGCTCCGGTGGAGGGTCGGCCTGGTGTCCTGGGTGGCGTACCTTCCCTTCGTGAGCCCCCGCGTCATCGCTTCACGAGGTGGACGCGTCCGCTCGCGATCAAAGCAGATCGCGGGAGTGGCGATCGCCACCGCCACGGCGGTCGTCCTCACCGCCGCTCCGGCGGCCGCTCAGGGGTTTGCCACACTGCACCTGCTCACCGGTCGTAGCTCCGTTCGGCCGGAGGGCAAAACGGCATTCCGTCCCGGAACGGAGGGGGTCCTCCTCCACGAGGGCGATACCCTCCGGACCTCGCCGTCCGGCCGGGCGCAGATCGACTACTTCGACGGAAGTATCAGCAGGCTCGATTGGGACACCTCCTTGCATCTCCGTGAGCTGAATCCCGGGGAGGGTGGCAGGAGGAGAAAGCTGGTGGGGGAGCACGGCACCGGGCGCAGCTTCAACCGTGTTGCGTCTCGGGGGGACCCGCAGAGCTGGTTCGAGATCGTGACCCCCCGCGCACGTGCCCGAGTCCGTGGGACCGTCTTCTTCACCGAGGTTCGCCGGAACGGCGCCGAGGCGTTCGGAGTGTTGCACGGGGACCTCGTGGTTCTCCTCAGGGGCGAGGGGCAGAGGGTCAGCCTCGGGCCCGGGGGGTACGTGGAGGTGAGCTCGGATGGTCGCCTGAAGATGGCCCAGAACCTCCCTCGCTGGCAGCTGGAAAGTGACTGGCTCGTGTACAACCTCTGCGTGCTCGACCAGGACCCCATGTGTCCGCGATCTCTTGCCGGGGACAAAATCGAGCAGGAACCGCGGGAACCTCCCGATGCGCCCTCATCAGCTCGCCGGTCTCCGGCCGGATCCACACCAACTTCCAGGCCTCCTCCAGAGAAGCTCCCCCCGCCCGAGTCACCTCCAGGCGAGCCGCCTCCGGCCAAGGAGCCCTGCGACGTCCGAGGACAGGGACACGGGCATGCGGATCCGTGCAATGCTCCAGGCCACGGGGGCATTCCGCCCGGTCAGGACAAGAAGACCAGCGGCAGCGGATGAGGTGACGGCGGCCACGAGGAATGCCGGACGACCCGGCGCATGCCAATGTGGTCAGCGGGTGGGCCGGAGGTCGGGCCGACCGATGCTCTCGCCGACCGACACAACCAGCATGCAGCTCTTGCCGACGGCGTGAGGTGAGAAAAAGGAGGTCACCTCATCGTCGTAGAACGTGAGGCCGGTGGCGCCGTACCCGTAGCCATAGGCGCCGAGGTAGATGTTGCCGCCTACGATGCCCGCCTCGAGCTGAGCGGCCCGGTACCCGCGGTCTCCCCACGTCCCAAGCGCCTGCGAGAGGTCAGCTAATAGGAAGTGGGTGACGGCCGCGTCGCCGCCCAGGCGCTGCTCCAGGCAGAGGAACGCCGCCCGACGCCTGAGGTTGCCCCGCTCGAGCAGCTCGAACGAGCCCAGTCGGTACACATAAGCACCGGGGTCGAGGCCATCGACGGCGTTGGCCACTAGATACACCTCCGTCAGCCTGTGAGGGGCCAGGTCCGTCGGGATGCCTCGAGTCGCCGCTTCCAGCACGGCCGAGAGCACCCCGAGCCGCACCGATCCTCTCCCGAAGAGGCGAGCGGAGCCACGGCGGCGGATCACTTCCTCGACCGAGTCCGAGGGAGGCGGAGCGGGGGCGGACTGGAAGGCCTCCGTTACCTGCTCCTCCTCTGCCTCCGCCGCTCCAGCGGCGCCGGTCCGGGCCCGCCACGCCAAAGCTTCCTCCGGTGTGGCCAGGCGCCCCGCGTCGTTGACCTCCCCGATGGCCGGGTAACGAATCTCTCGAGGCGAGAGGGGAGGGAAGGGATAGGTCAATGGCTCGAAACGAGACTCGGCCGGCCCGACGGGCGAGCCGCTCCCCATCGTTAGAAGGCACAATGGGAACTCTCGAGCATGATCGAGACCGAGGAGAGCCTCAACCTCGTCGTCCACAAAGCCCATGATCAGTTCCGCCGGCAGTTCGGCCGCCGAAGCCAGGGCCAGGAGGTTCGCCAGGATCATGCCGGCGTCCCAGAAGAGGTGGCGATAGCCGCGCTCGGTGTACTTCCAGGTCGTCCGCCAAGGGATGCCCGTCAGAACCATTGTTACGGGTGCCTCAGCGGCCGCCGGCTCCGCCCCGGCCGCACGCATCAGATGCCCGCGGTGATCGCCTTCCCGCAGGCGTTCCAGTGCGGGACCGCGGGGATCGAAGTGGTAAACGCCGCCCGGCAGGCCGGAAAGATCCGAACAAACCACGTAGATCTCGACGGGGTAGAGGGCACCGGCGGAGGCGTACGCCCGGAAGAAGAACTCCTCTCCGTCAGCATGAACGCGCCGACGGACTCCCGCCCCCACTACCAGGAGTCGGGCCAAGTCGAACAGGCCAGGAGACCTGCTGCCCGGAGCGGCGATGCCTCCTCGTACCGCCTCCAGCACCGACATGCCGGTTGGCCGGGCTACTCGCGGAAGGTCCACGCGGTCCGAGCCAGGGATGAACTTGAACGGGTTCGGCTTGTTGCCCCAGTCCAGGTGGGCTCCTCGCCGGCGAACGCTCTCGTAGGAGTGCTTGGTAGCTTCGTGGAACACCCCAGCCACCGTTCCGGGCCGGTTCGGCCCGCCCGTCTCCTTTTCGTCCCCATTGCCCATCCGGCTTGACCTACGGCAGGATCCCCGGCCCTCCGTCCACGGCGGGCAACCTACCGAAGCGGTGAGGGCTGGCGCAAGAGCGCCGTCCCACGGATCCTGACCAATCCGGGGTACACCGGCGTTTCCGTCTGGGGCCGCCAGCACCGAGACAGTGCCTGTCGGCAGTATCGGTCGGGTGCCGCGGATGTCGGGTAACGTGCCCGGGCAGGGCGCGCTGGGCTGGAATCCGAACTTCTTCCCGTGGCTAACACTCTCGACAGACTGGCCAAGGATGCGGCAGAATGCGCCGCAACTGATACCGCCCGGAAGAGGATGAACTTGGGTCTTCCCCGTCTACCGTTACTGCCAATCGGAGCGTCCCAGTGAGCCACGATGTCGCAATTGACCTTGGTACTGCTAATACGTTGGTGTACGCGCGCGGACAGGGCATCATGCTCAACGAGCCGAGCGTCGTCGCGTTCAATACCTCCACAGGAGGCGTGCTTGCCGTCGGGGCGGACGCGAAGCAGCTGATCGGCCGGACCCCATCGCATATCCGAGCAATGCGCCCGATCAAGGATGGCGTGGTGGCCCACCTGGGCGCCACGGAGAAGATGCTCCGGTACTTTATCCGGAAGGTCCGCGGGAGGTGGTCCCGGCCCCGCCCCCGGGTCGTGGTATGTGTGCCCACGGGACTCACGGAGGTCGAGCAGCGCGCAGTCCAGGAGGCTACCAAGGCGGGGGGCGCCGGCCACGTCTATCTGATGGAAGAGCCGATGGCCGCGGCCATCGGTGCCGGGTTGCCGATCCAGGATCCTGAAGGCGTCATGGTAGTCGACATCGGAGGTGGTACCACAGAGGTCGCCATCATCTCGTTCGGAGGGATCGTGACCTCCACCTCGGTGCGCGTGGGGGGCGACGAGCTTGACGAGGCCATCGTTCAGTACGTGAAGAAGGCCCACTCGATCTCCATCGGCGAGCGGACAGCGGAGGAGATCAAGCTAGCGATCGCGTCAGCATCCGGTAGGGACGACGGAGGAAGCGTCCCAGCGACAGGGCGTGACTTGGTCACCGGACTCCCGAAGGCCGTCGACCTGAGCGGAAAGGAGATCCGGCATGCGATCGAGGAACCTCTGGGGGTCATCGTAGATGCCGTGCGCGCCACGCTCGACCAGTGCCCCCCGGAGCTGGCGGGCGACATCATGCGCCGCGGCATCGTGCTGGCAGGCGGTGGCGCGCTTCTCAGGGGCATGCCGGACCGGCTGGGCGACGACACGGGTCTGCCCGTTCTCGTCGCCGACCAGCCGCTCGAGTGCGTGGCCATCGGCGCGGGCCGGTGCCTAGAGCACTTCTCCAACCTGAAGCCGCTCCTCGTGTCCACAAGATCCGTCGGGAAGTCCGATGTCTAGGAGCGCGTTCAGACATCGCGGCCAGTCCCGGACCCTCCTGCCCGCGATGGCCCCCTCCCCGCCGGCCGACGGAAACGGATCGTCTGGAGAAGAACAGGGCTCTCGCCACTCCCACGAATCCCCACTACCCGCCACAGAGCCGGGTCAGCAGTCTCGCCAACCGGTCTCGATCGGGGAGCAGCTCACGGCAGCCAGGCACCGGCTCGGGGTAAGCATTGCTCAGGCCTCATCGGACACGCGGATCGAGCCCGGCTCCCTCGAGGCTCTCGAGGCGGATGCACCGATCGACGACTTCGTGGGGCCGGCGTATGCCCGTCTGTTCCTCAAACACTATGCGGGCTACCTGCACCTCGACGGGGAGGCCCTGCTGGAGGCGTTCGACCGTGCCCACGCTGCTCCTCCCGTCCAGAAGCTGCCCGCGCCTGCAGTCAAGGTTCCCGGCGGGTTCGTGACCTCCGTGTTGGTCCTGGCGTCACTGGCAGCGATCGTCGCGATCGTTCTTCGTTCCTCTTCTTCTGTGGGGCCACCCCCGGCGTCCGAACTGGGGACGTCGCCCCCGTTGAGGGCTCCATCCACAGCGGCTTCCACCCCAGCCAGGCCATCCCCCGCCGCGGCAGCTCGTGGAGGGATCCGCGCCACACTGGCCTTCGAAGAGGCATGTTGGGTCGAGGCGACCGTCGACGCGAAGGTGGTACTTGCACAAACGCTCCCCGCCGGGAAGCGCCTATCGTTCCGCGCGAGGCGCACACTCCGCCTGGTCCTGGGAAATGGGGGAGGGGTCCGGCTGGACATCAACGGGAAACCGGTTCCCACCGGCGGGCGGGGACAGGTCGTCCACCTCTCCTGGCAATGGCAAGACGGACGGCTCCTGCGCAGCTCTGCCTAGAAGGCCGCTTCTTGCCCGGGACGCTACCGTCATCTCCAGCAGGGCTTCCTTGGTACGTCCCGACTGCGGAATCCATCACCGGCTGGGTTGATCCGCGAGGACGCCAAGAACGCCAGGCCGTTGAGGGTGGCCACTTCTCGTCGAAGGAGGCCAACATGATCGCCCGGCCGTCTCGAGCACGCCGATCGGCTGGTTCTGCGTTCCCTGCTGGGCGGCATCACGTCCATCATCAAAGCGAAGTTGAGGGTCACCCAGGCTGCCTTCAGCTGGCCCGCCCACACGGCAGCGTCCATCCCGGGGCCCTCCGGATCGATCACGCCCTGGTCGACGGCGCTGGGGATGCAGTCCTTGCTCGACGATCGCCGCGGCCTCGCTCGAACCGAGCCGGTCGTCCTACAGACCCACCATGAGCAGCTGGCCGACCCTCTGCGCCTCGCTCATGCCGTCCAACATGGACCCGGCGCACGACACGCTGGGGCTCGGCGGTGGCGTGACGACAGGCGTCTGCGTCGGCGCTGCCAGCGTCGGGCTGGAGGTCGTGGGCCAGGGCTGACTGACCGGAGTGGTCGAGTTGCATGCCACGCTCAGCCACAGGACCGCTGCCACCGTCGTGGCGTAACGGGAACCTCGGGCTTCGTCATTGGGGGGCGGATCGGCGTACCTTGGAGAGGGCGAAGCCGTAGTCGAGCAGGGTCGCGGCGTCCCCGTACGCCGCCCGCCAGTTCGGAACCACGGGGTCGCCCAGGACAACCGCGAGCAGCTCCTCGCCTCCCCGCCTGGCCGCGGCGGCCACGCACTCTCCAGCCGCGTGCGTGTAGCCCGTCTTCACGCCAAAGGTCCCCGGGAAGCTCGTGAGCAGGCCGTTCAGATTGCGGAGTCGCCGCACCGTGACGGCGCGGCTGTGGATCGTGTACCGCTTGGTGCGGACCAGCTCGGCGAACCTCTCATCCTGCAGCGCTGCCCGGGCCAGGATCGCCACCTCACGGGCCGTGGAGTACCCCTTGTCGCTCAGGCCGTTCGGGGTGGCGAAGCGCGTGTGCTCGAGACCGAGCTCCCTGGCCCGGGCGTTCATGAGATGGATGAAACGAGGCACCGACCCGGATACGTATTCCGCGAGGGCGACCGCTGCATCGTTCCCCGAGCGCAGCAGCAGCCCGTACATCAGGTCCCGCACCTTCACCCGCTTCCCCATGGCGAGGCCGACGTCGATCGGATCCTGGCGCGCCGCTCGCGGGCTGATTGGCACCGTCCCAGATAGGTGAGGGTCGCGCTCCAGCACGAGCAGGGCGGTCATGATCTTGGTCAGGCTGGCGATCGGACGCGGCTGGTCAGGCTGCTTCTCGAACAGCACCGCGCCCGTCGAGAGCTCGATCAGAATGCCGGCCCGAGCCCTGATGGACGGGCGCGCCAGGAAGCTCCGGTGGGTCTTCCTGGATCCGACCGACTCCACTATGACGGGGAGTTGCCGTGGCGAGGATCGGAGCTGCCCGGGGGGCCCGGCTCGTCGATCGGCAACCCGCGTGGTATCCGTCCAAGAGAGCACGCCGCCCACCAACAAGGCAACCATGGAAAGGGCAACGCCGAGAACGAGCCGACGGCGCAGTGGTCGCTGCGCCGGGGTCGGGGCCTCGGCGGTGCGAGGAGGAACGGAGGCGAAGCGCGTCGTGTCGTCCAACGAAGGCCGTGGCCGAAGCTTACGTGCCGCGTCCCGGCTTCGTCAGCCAGTTGACCGCTCTGTCGTACAAGGTGCGCCGCCGTGGCCACCTCCCTGGCTCGTGGAGCGACCGATGGAGGATCCGGGGTCGGCGCCAAAGGGGCCGCTCGGTTGGGTCCGGACGTCCCAGCGAAGGTTCAGCTTCGAGGAGCCCTGGGTGCTCGTGAACACCATGCGCGGGTTCGGCGAGGGAACGTAACCTCCTGGCTGACCGCCTCCGGGAGCTCGAGCAGGTGGGCGTCCTCCGGCGGCAGCTCCCCCTCCCGTCGCCACCACGCTGTTTCACCTCACCCCCCGCGGGGAGGAGCTTCGCCCGGTGTTGCGGGCGATGGCGCTCCCCGACGCCGTCCTTGGCGGAGCCCCTCGCATCGTCATCGACCTCATCACCGGACGGCTCGATCTCCCTGCGGCCAAAGCGCGAGGACTCCAGTACGAGGGAGACCCCGGCGTCCTTGGACGTCTCCAGCCTCAGGCCGTCGGGACCGTCTGGGTGCCGGACGGGAATCGACGCCATTGCGTGCTCAGTGATCGCGTCTGGTTCGGGTCGCTGTGCTCAACCTCCCGGGAATCGGGCTCGGAGTACGCCTCCGTCAGCACCGAGTACGAGCATGGAGAAAATCTGGAACCGACGGACATCGTGTACACATCGGGTCCTCGGAGGAGAAGAGAGGTTGATGACCGAACGAGCGAAGGATCGCAACGCGGCACGTCGGCCGGTGATCCCTGTACCGGGGGTTCCACCGGGACGGCTTGAGTTGCGGGCTGGGCTCACTTGATCTTGTATCTGTCCAACGCTCTCCCGCGGGTTGGGTCCCGCGGTGGCGCAAATGAGGTGCCCGTCCGGATGAAACCGCGTCGACGACTTCGGTGGTCGTCCCCGCGGCCACCGAGCCACAGGAGGTGCCGGGATGGAACCAAGAGAACCCACCGACCTCACCGACGAGGAGATCGAAACGATCCGCCCAGGGATGGCCCGGACGTCCGCCGGGGTCTTCGATCGCGTTCAGGACGCTGACGGGACCGATGAGGCCGACGCCGATGAGGTCGACGGCGATGACCAGGACACGACTGACACCAAAGACGACACCGACACCGCGGACACCACGGACGAGACTGACACCGCGGACGAGACTGACACCGCGGACGCGGTCGACGGAGTGGACACCGCCGATTCCGCTTCATAGGCACGCGTTGACGGAGGCTGGGACTCGGCCGCTCTCCACAGCCCTCGAACGTTGCGTCGGGGACGTCGGGTCATTCCTCACCGACACGTGGGGACAGCGTCCATTCCACCATGCCACGGGCGACGGGTTCGAGGACCTGCTCACCTTCGATGACGTGGACCGAATGGTGTCGTCGTTCGGCCTCCGGACTCCAGCGTTCCGGCTGGTCAAGGACGGGACGAGCCTCCCCGCCTCCTCGTACACGAGATCTGGGCGGATCGGCTCGGTGCGGGTGACGGGCATCGCCGACCCCGCCCGAATCTTCCCCCTGTTCGCGGACGGAGCGACGATTGTCCTGCAAGGGATGCATAGGTTCTGGGATCCCGTCGCTCACTTCAGCAGGGGTCTAGAGGCGGACCTCGGTCATCCCATCCAGGTGAACGCCTACGTCACCCCCCCGGGCTCGCAGGGGTTCGCTGCGCATCAGGACTCCCATGACGTCTTCGTGCTGCAGGCTTTCGGGCGTAAGCACTGGGAGGTATGGGAGATGGGGACACGGCCGGAGCCCTCTGGTCAGACACCACCTCCGCACCTCTCCATCGAGCTGGAGCCGGGTGATTGCCTCTACATACCCGAGGGAACCAACCACGCCGCCCGGACCCAGGAGGCGATGTCGGGCCATCTCACGATCGGTGTCCACGTGAAGACGTGGGGAGACCTCTTCCGAGACGTTCTGGCCACGGCTGGGGACGAGGACTCCTTCCGGGAACGGGTGCCGGCGGGCTGGCACCGGAACATTTATTCTCTCACCGCTCACACGACAGATCGTCTGGCTGACCTCAGCCGGTGGCTGAAGAAGTTGGACCCGGCCGAGATGGCCGGCCAGATGATCGAGCGATTCCTGACCACCCGACCTCCGTTCCTGGCTGGCTCCCTGCGTGGGTTGATGGAAACAGGCTCGCTGAACGACCAGACCCGGGTGCGGCGGCTCCGGGGCTCCGTTTGCGAGCTGGCGGAAGGGAATGGGCGGCTCCTCGTGTATCTCGGTGACCGCGAACTCCGGATGCCGCTGCGGGCCTGGCCGGCCATGCGGTTCGTGAGTGATCGGGAGGCGTTTGCCGTCACTGAGCTGGCCCCGTTCTTGCACGAGTCCAGCAGACTGGTTCTGGTGCGCCGGCTGATCCGCGAGGGGCTTCTCACGGTCGAGTCGAACCTTGCCGACTGACCGCTTTCGGTGCTCGGCAGAGTCGACGGCTCTGGCCGAGCCGATGTACGGCACGGCGTCCACGGTGACGAACTGGATCCTGCTGGAGCAACCCGGATCGTGGGGGTACACGGCCCTCCTGGACAGCCGGATCCCCGCCGGGACGAGCCGAACCTTATGGAGGCACGCCCGCGATCGGAAGCTCCGCATCGTCCTGGTCCGCCGGCCGAGCGACCGCCGCAAGCCAGACCGGCGCCACTGCTACCTGGTCCACACCGGACCGGAGACGCCTTGGATGGAGTGCCTGGAGCTGAACAGTCCCGAGGACCTCTTGCATTTGGACCTTGACCCGATGGCGGAGGGACGAGCGCCCGACCTGGGACGGAGAGAGGAGGGACCGCTGTTCCTGATCTGCACCAACGGGCGGCGTGACCCGTGTTGCGCCGAGCGTGGTCGGCCGCTGGCTGCCGCGCTCGCTCCTGCCTTTGGTCGGTTCGTCTGGGAGTGCTCCCACATCGGAGGAGATCGCTTCGCCGGGAACCTGGTGTGCTTCCCGCACGGCATTTACTTCGGGCGTGTGGGCCCGGAAGAAGCCAAGCCCGTGGCCCGCGCATACGCCGAAGGCCAGCTCTCCCTGAACCACTACCGAGGTCGGTCCTGCTATCCCTTCGACGTACAGGCGGCGGAGTACTTCGTCCGGCGAAGACTCGGGTTGGCGGGGATCGACGAGATCCAGCTTGTGGAGCGCACAGAAGAGGAGGGAGGGTGGGTTCGAGTCACCTTCTTCGCCCGAGGAAGATCGGTTACGACTGTCGTGCTATCACGCCCTGCTCTTCCACCCCGACCCCTGACCTGTCACTCGGTTCGACTGTCTCGTCCCCACTCGTACGAAGTGCTCGAGAAATAGATCTTTGCGATCGGCGTCCCGACCGCGTGCGAGGTCTCCGTCCAGCATCTCAGGAACCTCGACCTGGTCTCTCAGGCTCTCTGAAGCCGAGCCGAACCCCTGCCGGTTTCTCTTGACGTCTACGGGATGGTGACCCTTGCCGTGTAGAGGTCGAGTTCGCTCCGCGTCCAGGTTGCCGAAGAGGCTTCTACCTGCCCGGCTGCGGCGACGATCGACACCCGATACAGGGGGGCCAAGGGGCATAGCTCCCTACCTTCGCGGCCAGACAGTTTGTTGAATGCGGACACGTCTTAGGCGGGATCCTCAGCCCTCGCCAGGAGGGAAGGTTGGTATTCGGGCCGTCAGCTTTTGGCGCGGATCATCGCGCGGACAGCGCCAGGGGTTAGTGGCGTGGCCACGACGTCGATGTCGAACTCGGTCAGGGCGTTCGCCACAGCGCTCCCGATGGCCGCCGCCGGGCCGACCGTCCCACCCTCGCCGGCACCCTTGATGCCGAACGCCGCGTCGGGCGCCGGGGTCTCGAAGTGGTGGACTTCCAGGTCGGGAATCTCGGGGGCGGCCGGGAAGAGGTAGTCCATGAAGGACGTGGTGAGGGGCTGCCCTTCGGGGCTGTAGACCATCCATTCGTATAACGCCCCGCCGATGCCCTGGGCCACCGCGCCGTTGATCTGGCCCTCGAGCGTGAGCACATTGATGACGGTCCCGCAGTCGTGTCCCACGAGGTAATCGAGGATCTCGACGTGGCCGGTCTCGATGTCCACCTTCACGACAGCCGCATGGGTGGCGTAGGCATACGTCGAACCGGCGTTCATCCTCCCCTTCTCGTCCGGCCAGTGCTGGATGTTCGGCGGATCGTCGGCTGGCCGGTAGAGTCCTCGATCACCATCTGCACCCGGCTGTCGCACAGCAGCCGCCGGGCGGTCTTGGGGCGGATGGCCGGGCCTCCCTCGATGACACACCCACCCTCCCCTGAGGCGAGCCCGTCCAGCTGGGCGTGGATGACCACCGTGGCCCGGTCAGGGTCGGGGTCCTGGGCCATCCGGGTACTTCTGGACGGTCTTCTGCAAGGCAGTGGAGCTCGTCGAGGAGGGCTTTCGTCTTGTCGGCATCTTCGCCGGTGCCTCGAGGCGAGGCGCAGCTGGACGCCCAGGGCCGCCAAGTGCTGTTGGGGGCCGTGGTGAAGGTTGCGCTCGATACACGATGCTGGCGTGGGCGGCGGTGACGATGCGGGCTCGCGACCTGGAGGTCCTCGGCCTTGCGACGCGCCTCCTCGAGGGACCGGATTGTTCCCATTATTGGGTATTGGCTCATGCGCCAGGCGAGCCGATGCTTGCTCCGGAGGTTCTTGTGGCTGGAGTTGTCGTGGACACGACTCGAGAAGTCGAAGTGCGGGTCCTTTGCCGATGGTGTGGCATGGCCACACCGGTCGATGTGACCTGCGAATCGTGTGGCTCGCCCATGGAAGCGCTCATCCGTTGCCGGTATTGCGCGAAGCTGGGCCTCGAGCGGGTGTGTCCCAGCTGCCAGGAGGTCCTGATCCGACTCTGGAGGATCGCCCAGGAATCGCCGGACTCGCGGTTCCTGTTCGCCGACGTCCTCTAGTAGTTGCCTCTGCTTGGGCCCAGACGGTCAGGTGCGGATGACCCCCGCGCCGTCTGCGGTCTCCACGACGTGAACGGTGGCGGTTCTCCCCGTGCGCTCCGCATAACGGCTCGTGATCGTCTCGCGGAATACGTTGACCGCCTCGGGGCGCACCAGGTTCACCGTGCAGACTGGGCCTGTCGCTCGTTGTAGGCCGACCCGGAGAGGCGGCGAGGGACCCCCGAATCGCACACGACGAGAGCCAATCCGGCGGGCAGCGAGATGGCCTCGACCTGCATGGATCGGCGATCAATCAGCAGCGCGTGGCCGGCTCGGCCGAGTGAAGCCGCCCTGGTCCATCACACCGCACCGCACGCCGACGAATACCTCCTCGGCCCGGTGGGCCAGAGCCGCCAAGCGATCGGGGGACGGGAGCCGTCCGCTCTCGGGGTCGATCAGTGCCCACGCCGAGGCGAGCTCCAGCGGCGGAGGACGAGAGGCCGGAGCCGATAGGCAGACGGCTCTCGATCACCCCCTGTACGCCTCTGAGTGGGATGTCGGCGCCGTTCAGCGCCCAGGCCATCCCGGCCGCGTAGTCGATCCAGGGCCGGGGGTTTTCACCCCCCGAGCGGGGCTGCCTGACGAGGTCGAGATCAAAGGCCCGGGTCTCGCCGAGCGCCAGCGAGTGCAGCTCGGCGCGTCGGTCCGTCCTGGGCCGGAAAGCGATCGAGATCGGCAGACTGATCGCCGCGGGCAGGGCCAGCCCCTGGTTGTAGTCCGTGTGCTCACCGATGAGATTCACGCGCCCCGGGGCCCGGGCGACGGGCACCGGATCCTCTGTGGAGCCCCACCCCTCGAACATCAATCGGCGCAGGCGACAGTCGACGCGGGCCCCTCGCTCACGGGGTGGTGTGGGTCAGAGCCAGCCCCGGTGCCTGAAAGCCCGATAGAGGACCAGCCCCGACACGACCATCAGCCCGAGGGCGAACGGATATCCGTAGTACCACTTGAGCTCCGGCATGTGCCGGAAGTTCATGCCGTAGATCCCCGCGATCAGGGTCGGGACGAGGATGATCGCTCCCCATGACGTCAGGCTCTTCATGACCTCGTTCAGCCGGTTGCTGATCACCGCGAGGGAAGCTTCCAGCGCCGAGGACAGGATGTCCCGAAGGCTGTCGACGAAGTCGGTGGCCCGCAGGACGTGGTCATATACGTCGCGGTAGTAAGGCTCGAGCGACGGCGTCACCACGTTCACGGTACGTCGCTGCATCACGTCCAGGACATCGCGCAGAGGGGAGACCATCCGCCGGAAGTGAACCAAATCCTTCTTCAACCCGAAGATTTCGCTTTGGACCTGGCCGTGGCCACCCTCTCCGAACACAGTGTCCTCGACCTCTTCGGTCCGGTCCTCGTAGTGGTCGAGGGCGGTGAAGTACCCGTCGACGATCTCATCCATCAGCACGTAGAGGAGGTATCCGCCTCCTTCCGCGGTCAACTCGGAGTTGGCCTCCCATCTCTTCACCACCGGTGCCAGGTCGTACGCCGGCGGCTTTCGCACCGTCACCAGATAGTTGCGCCCGACGAAGGCGGCCAGCTCGTGCTTGGCCAGGCCGCCGCTCTCGATTGTCACGCCGTAGGCGACCAGGAAGAAGTACGTTCCGTACTGCTCGATCTTGGGGCGCTGATGAGGATGCAGGGAGTCCTCGATGGCCAGCTCGTGGAAGCCGAACTCTTCGGCCAGGACAGCGAGTTTCTCCTCCGTGGGATCCTCGATGTCGAGCCAGACCAACGAGTCGGGCCGCTTCAAGGCCTCGTCGATCTGGACGGGGTCGAATCCTGCCTCTTCCAGCCGTCCATCGACGTACAGCCTGCACGCGATGCTCATCGTCGGGCCGAGGGTAACGCACATCGCCGGGCGGGCGGGGACTTCTCGATCTCGGTCGGCCCTAGAGCAGAGGTTGGAGGGCGGCATCGATCTGAGGAGCCGTCACCGGCCCCTCGAACCTGTCTCGAATGATCCCGTGCTTGTCGATGACGATCACCCAGGGCTCCGTCTGGAACCCCCACGCCTTGAACGCGGGAGAGGCGTTCTCCAGGGTGGCCGGAGGCGGCTTCAGGTCGGGGCCGGGAAGGAACTCTTCCACGTGGATGAAGTTTGCCTTGCTCTTCCCCACGGTTTCGAAGGCCTTGAGCGTTTCGTCCACCACAGGCCCGCACAGCATGCTCTCGCACAGGAGCGGGGTGGCGAAGGCGACGACGGTGGGCTTTCCGCTCGACATCGCCTTGTCGAGAGAGATGTAGTGCAGGGGATCGGGTGGGTTCCGCGTACAGATCTGCCGCGCCTCCGCCTCTGAGTGAGCGACCGGTGTCTTGATGGAAAGGGCCTTGGTCCCCACCTCCGCCGGAATGGGTTGATCGGTGGCTGTCAGGGTGCCGGTGCCGGCCGCCGGCTTGTTATCGCTCTCAGCCGTGACGGCCACGATCCAGTTCCCCGCGGATGGGACCTCGATCTCGGTGGCGTACGTCCCGGGCAGCGCCGACCGCGGAGATGTGTCGTCGAACTCGCTGGCAGGGGTGAATGGAAACCAGGTGGCGCTGAAGGGGCCGAGCGGCTTGCTGCTCTCGTCCTTCGCCAGCCACACCTTCGGCGTGCCGCGGGTGATGACGCCGCCCTTGCTCGTGATCAGGTCGAAGCCGAAATAGGTGGTTCCCGGCTTCACTGGGGACTCGCTGCTGAGTACCGAGACCTCGACAGCGCCTCGCTTGAGGCCCGCAATGGAGTCTCCGGCCACACTGGCACGAGCCCCCGGCTTTCGTCCACTACTGCACGCGGCGGCGATCAGGACCGTGGCGAGGAGCGTAGTCAGAAGAGCCGAGGAGCGGGGTGAAGTCATCCATCCCCAGCCTACCGGGCGAACCTGAAAAGCGCGTGTTCATGTCGCCCGGGCACGGCACCCATCGTCGTGATCGCCCACGGCACAGCGCCCCAGTTCAACGTTCGCCATGTGGCCGCGAACGGATCCACCGCGCCGCTCGCCCACATGTTGGAGAGCCACACTTTCCCGGTGAGAGCGTTCCTTCCCGGACGAACGGGATCGGGCAGCGCTCCACCGTAGTCGCCCCACCGGCACCGACCCAGCTCGAAGCACTTGGCCTTGAATCGACGTACCAGTGCCCAAGTGAGGTGATCGAGGGCACTTCGGTAGCCCTTTAGACGGCTCTTCGCCTCGGGCTTTGATTGAAGTACCCGAGGTCACCGCCAGTGGGATCGATCAAAGCGTGTAACTCGTTGTATCGCCGATACGAAGGGTCTATCTGTTCCTCGCGTGTGGTGGCGGACGCTTCCCTAGCACCTGGCGAGCTAGCTCGCTGGGTTTGACGCCCGCAGTTCCCGCGTACCACGCGAGCCCCTCTGCTGGAGTGTTCACGTCGGCCCAGCGCCACGGCCGCTCGGTTCGGTCAAGGTCGGGATGCGGGCGGGTTTCGACACTGCCGTACTCGTCACCCCCTCGCTCCGCGTACAGCTGGCCCAACTCGTTCGCCTCGTCCAGGCTGAGACCTCTTTGCTCTCGCACTTGCTCCAGCTCCCCCAAACGCTCGTTTTGGGTCAGTGTCCAGCTGGGCTCAGCCATGGCAACACACTGTTCTGACGAGCCAAATATGTCAATGCCTAATCAGGGCCGACTACGAGCTCTACCGGCGTCAAGGGGATAGTTCCCCAACTCGGGGGCAGCGCCTTGGCTAGCCCCCAGTAGGAAATGACACGAACTCGAAGTGCATGCCGTCGGGGAGCAACCATCGGCCGCCCCAGGTGAACCCCCACTTGCGGAAGATGGCGACGACACGGGGGTCCTGATGTGGAGACTGGCCGAACTGGTTCGTGGACGCGTTGACGTCCAGGGCCACTCCCCAGGCGTGATGCGAGATGCCAGCCTCCGGATTGCGGTTGAGGAAGCGTCCCGAATAGCAGCCCGCATAGTCCTTGCGATCGATGAACTCAGCGAGCCTTTCCCGGTCCACCTCGGCCAGCGCGCTGCTGAGCTGCGGGATGAGCGCCCGGTTGCACCGGACCTTCCCCAGGATCGGGACCGGGACCGTCACGATGTGCGTGCGAACCCATGCCGGGTCGATCTCGAGGAAGCCGCCGGCGATCGGCCTGGCGGCGAACTCGCCGAACAGGACCTTCAGCCGCACCGGTGGCAATACGGCGTCGCCCTGGCGGAAGAACGGCGTCTCGCCCGGCCCCCTGACTCTCAGCAGGACGCCGGGGGGAAGAAGCGAGCGGATCCGCTTGGTCAGGCGTTTGCGGGAGGCGCCACGAGCCGGATCGATCAGCAGATACCGATCGCGGGTGACCTTCAGCGACTGAGCCACGCGCCGGGAAACGAGGACCTCGTGCGCACCGATCGCCGCGTCGGAGACGACACCGGCCACTCGTAACCGGAGGCTCCCGAAGATCAGCGTGCTCCCAGGCCCAAGATGACGAAGCTTCGCCGACGTGGTCCCGAGGAGCGCCTGACCATTGAGGAGCGCCGGTAGGAACGCGCGGTCGGCAGGTGCCAGGAACCGCGTGTACGCGCTCGGGTCGGCTCCGGCCACCTCGAGCGGGATCGACAGCCCGGCCGGCGGATGGTCAATCCGGGTTGCGTCGGCGTCCGTAGACCCGCTGAGCCAGGCGGTGCCGGAGATCACGCTCACAACGTGGTCGACGCCTGGGAGCCTCGCCACTTTCCTTCCCAGTCCGTCGGGCAGCCCGCCGGGGGTCCATGCGAGCAAGGTGTCCGGCACCAGCTTGCGCACGGGCGGAGGCGTGAACGAAGGCAAAGGTGAGGGCTGATGGATCTGTGGAGTGGACGGGCCGCGTGTGAGCAGGCCGATGAGACCGCCGCCTGCGAGGCCGACCACGAGCGCCACGCCTGCGGCAGCCATCCGATTGGGCCGTCGAGCGTCCGGCCGTGACGGAAGGCTCGCTCCGAGGTCCTGACTCACGGTGACCTCCGCGGGGAGCTCCGCGCGAGGGGACGCCTGAGCAACTCGGCCACGTGCACCACCGTTCCCAGGTCGAACTCCGGCCCTTGTAGCGATCGGTAGATGGAGCCATCCATCCACTCGAGGAGATGGTCCTGGGGCGACCATCTGCCCACGTGGTCGCCGACCATTACCGCCTGCTGATCGGCGCCGGTGGGAGGAGGAAGTGATTGTCCGGTGGCCTGATAGAGGCGCAGGCCGAAGCCGTCGAGCTCCGCAGCGGGCCGCCGGAAAACCAGCATGATCCCGGCGGTGCCACTGGTTCGGACGGTCTCCGCGGGCCCCGCCCGGTAGCCCGGCGGGAGGTAGGAGGGAGTCAGGACGGGGAAGGGGCTTCGAGCCGTTGCCTGCTTGAGGGTCAGTCCATCCACCACGGACCCTCCCGGCCACCGGTGCACCCTCCAACTGGCAGGCGCCGGAAGGCCCTTCGACGCGAGCGAACGCGCGATCCTGATCAGCGCGGCGCGGGGTAGGTTCGTCGCCACGAGGAACTCGCCGTCTGCGGTGTGGAGGGCAAGCCTCCTGGGGTCGGCTTCCGTGGCTGGTTCGTAATATCCGGTCCCGCTCTTCGCCAGCTGCACGGGTTCGGCGAACGATCCCACGCCGAACAGCCACGGCTGATTCCACCCGACCACCCTGGTCACCGTGAACCAGCTGAGGCCTCTCGAGTAGGCCATGACCGTTTGGCGGTAGGGCCGCACATATGTGCGGGCCAACCGGCCGTACCGCCATGGCGTGAGGCCTTCCGTGACTCGTGGCGTCATGAGCTCGGCGTCTCCCGGGGGGTAGGGCCCGCCGCGGGGCTTGGGGAACGCCGAGTCCTCGAACCCCTCGTCGATGGGGTCCGGCCCTGGGCGAACCTTGAATACGCCGACCGGGGGAGGTGGGGCCACGGCAAAGGAGCGAGCGACCGCGGTGAACACGGGCTCGTCCGGGGGCTCCGCCGGAAGCCCCATCTGGCTCGCCCACGCGGCCCGAACCCGACCCCGTGCGGGGAAAACCTGGTACTTCAAGGGGAACCACGTCTCTCGATCGAGCGACAGCGCCACCCGATCCTGCGGATAGAACGGACGCCACGAGCCGAGGAACCTGAGGTACTGGAAGAGCGAGGCGCCATCCTGATAGGTCACGTCGACGTCTACTGCTTCCCGGCCAGCCACCCTGTCCGGGCCGATGACCTCGACCCTGTCGGAGGCGGCCAGCACCGTCATCGGCACGATCGCATCGGTGGGCATGGGCGACCGCGAGTCGAACGGGACTCTGCTCCTCACCGAGTGCGTCACCGCACCGGGACGAGGGCAGACAGGGAGGGCTGCGGACGGGCAGGGATCGGGGCCGGTGGCCTGCCACGCATGGCCATTGCTGACCAGGAGCAGATCGTTCGGAGGCCACGCGGGAGAGGGATAGTGCGTGGTGTCCCGGACCTCCACCCTGAAGCTTTCTGGCGCGCGGAACATGAGCGTGGCAACGAACGACCTCCGAGGGACACGTCGGGTCCAATGCAGCTCGTTGACGTCCAGGGTGGCTCGGTAGTCGTCGAGCCCCTTTGCTGCCCGAACCAGTTCGCGCGGGATCTCCTCCGCCGTTGCCTCGGACACTCCGGGGCCGACAGGGATGAGCTCACCCGATGTGAGCACGATCCCGATGACCAGCCCGGTGACCAATGCGGCCAGGACGAAGCGCTGGCGGTACACGCGCCTGCGCACCGGATGGGGGTCAGGGATCCACCCCAGCATCCGGTCCGCCTCGTAGTCCTGGACCTGCTGCATGACGGCCGGGACCAGGTCGGGGGCAGGCGAGATCCGCAGATCGAATCGCACCACGCCGCGGATCCGCCAGGCAGCCTCATCGAACCGCGTGCAGGCCTGGCAGGATCTTCGGTGCGCCTCGACCTGTGGGGATCCCGAGGCGGCGCCGTCCATCGCCGCCGACAGGCTCTTCTGGGCGGCCTCACATCTCACCGGCCACCTCTCTTTCCTCCAGCGCCACCATCAGTGCGGCTCGGGCTCGATGCATGCGGCTCTTGATCGTGCCGATCCGAGTCTCCAGGATCGCCGAGGCTTCCTCGTACGTGAACCCCAGGATCTCGATCACGACGAAGGGCTCTCGTAGCGGCATGGGCAGGTGGCGGATCGCCTCGTTGATGCGAGTTCGTTCCACTGAATCCGGGGGATCGACGACCGAGGAGAGATTCCCGCCCGTGGCTTGATCCTCCGCAGACATCACCGACTCTTTGCGGGTCTTGCGATAGGCGTCGATGGCGCAGTTGCGGACGATGCGCAGCAACCAGCTGGAGAACCTCGCGGTGCCCCGGTAGGAGCCGATGGCCCGGTACGCGCGGAAGAACGCCTCCTGGGCGACGTCCTCCGCCATGCTGGCGTTGCGGGTGAGATGGTAGGCGAACCGCCACACGTCGCTCTGGTACGCACGCACGAGCGACTCGAAGGCACGGAGGTCGCCGGCCTGAGCCCGGCCGATGGTTTCCGGTTCCGGCTCCTGCACGCCCCTCCTCCGCGCCCCGACGTCGGGCAAGCCTAGTCCGGTGCGCTCTCTCCATACGGGAAACACGACGGACAACGGAGGTCCTTGGTTCTCCGCCGCGGGGCGTGGCGGGTAGAGTTCGGCGCCGATGGATCCGCGCGAGGACGAGAAGCGAGCCGCGGCTCAAGCCGCCGCGCTCCTGGTGGAAGAAGACATGCGACTCGGTCTGGGGACCGGGAGCACGGTGGCGCACTTCCTTCCGGCTCTGGCCCGACGCGAGCTCGACGTCATCTGCGTGGCCACATCCCAGGAGACGGAGCAGGCAGCCCGAGCACTCGGCCTCCAGCTCCAGCCTTTCGACGTGATGGACCGCTTGGATCTGGCCGTCGACGGAGCCGATCAGGTCGCTCCCGATCTGTGGCTGGTCAAGGGAGGAGGAGGGGCTCACACCCGGGAGAAGGTGGTGGCGTCGGCGGCCGACCGGTTCGTTGTGATCGTCTCTTCGGACAAGCTGGTGGAAGGGTTGGGTCCGCCCGTTCCCCTGGAAGTGCTGCGGTTCGGGCTGGCCGCCACTCTCAGACTCCTGTCCCCCCTCGGGGCAGTCGAACGCCGAGAGGCCGAGCAGACACCCGATGGGAACGTGATCGTGGATTACCTCGGACGGGTAGGGGATCCGGACCGTCTCAGCGCTGCACTGGAGGCCATCCCCGGAGTCGTCGGACACGGCTTGTTCGAGCCGGGCCTGGTCTCGGAAGTCCTCGTGGGGAAGGCGGATGGAACGGTCGATCGGCTGGTGCCGGCCGATCGCTAACCGTTGCTGCTAGCCCTAGACCCCCCTGGACCCCCGGTCAAATCCAGCTGGGGAACCACATGCGGAGCTTCCACGCCTGATACGAGATGGTTCTGCCCGTGAGGACCGGTAAGAAGAAGACGAAGAGGCCGATTGAAACGAGCAGGAGGACAGCTGCCAGGGGCGCAAGCGCCCGGACCCGGCGCGGCCCCAGTTCCGCTTCGAACAGATCCTTCAGTCCATACACGCCCGCCAGGACCATGAAGGGTGTGACGGGGGCCAGATAGAAGAGGAAGTTCGTGCGTGCGGCGAAGAACCACGGCCCGTACTGGAGAACGAACGGGACGACGATGAGTCCCGCCCGCCAGTCGCGTTTGCGAACCCACGAGAAGAGTACATAGGGAACGGCGACCAGCGAGCCCCAGAAGATGGCCGGATTGCCGACACCAAGGATCTCCGCCTGGGATCTGCACCCGCTCGTCGCGTGGCGGAAGCATTGGTAGTAGTAAGCGACCGGCCTCTTGAGGATCAACCAGCTCCACGCCGGCGAAGAGTAGGGATGCTTGGCCCGCAGGTGGATCGAATAGCTCGCCATGTTTCGCTGCAGGCGCCACCACTCGACCAGTTGGAGCCCGTGATGGTCGGCGAACCACTTCGCGTAGCTCGCCACGTACACGGCGGCCGGCAGCACCAGGAGGAACAGGAAAATGCCAAAGGCCTCGTCCCGGACAGCTTCGCGGAAGCCGTGGCGAAAGCCCACCTGGGATCGCCTGGTCCGCTCCCACATGAGGGTCAGGAGGATGGCCGCAGCCAGGGCCGTTGCCCCAGACCATTTGGTGGCCACCGCCGCACCGAAGGCGAGGCCGGCGGCGACCCTCCAGGGCCTGAAGATCGGAGCGGGCGGACGGTCGGGCGGCAATTCCAGAAGATAGGCATCCCGGCTCTCTTCCGGCAGGTCGTTCGGCCGAGGCGTCCGCCGATCGATCCACTGTCGGTCCAGGACAAGGAACAGGAACCCGGCCACGACGAATGTCACCAGGAAGATGTCCAGCATCGACGTCCGGGACTGGACGAAGTTGAGGCTCTCCGTGGCCAGGAGCAGCCCGGCGATCCCCGCCCATGAGGCGCTGGCGAAAAGCTGATACGCCAGGATTGACAGGAGCAGGATGGAGAGCGTCCCGAACGCCGCCGCCGGGACTCGGAAGCTGAATGGGTGGCAACGGGGGGAGACCGCCCCGAACCGGCAGCCGAAATCGCTCGGCTTGCCGGTCGCCGCGATGCCCCCGGCGATGATCCACCTGCCCAGTGGGGGATGCACGGTCACGGTCTGCTCATCTGGGCTGTCCAGCTGGCAGCGCTTGTAGGGAAAGCCCGCGTCCAGACATCCATCTTTCGCGTAATAGAGCTCGTCGAACACGAACGCGTGGGGAACAGACAGGTGGTAGAAGCGCAGGCCTGCGGCAACCGCCGTCACCGCGGCGATGACGACGAACGCGCGCGTGTACCAGGGCGCCCTCCCAGCCCGGCGCTGCATCCGCGAGCCGAGAGCCGGCCGGTCGTCGGGCTCCGTATCCGTCTCCGCCGCCATCGTCCCCGAGGATACCGAGGGGAACTGGAGAAGGAAGCCAAGGCGACGGTCCCGAGCCGATAATCCTTGCGTGGCCGGCACGCTGTATCTCGTAGGGACACCGATCGGAAATCTCGGGGATCTGACCGATCGAGCCAGGCAGACGCTGGCCGCGGTCGATCTGGTGGCGGCGGAGGACACTCGCAGGACCGGCCGTCTCCTCAGCGGCCTCGGCATCAAGGCGCGGATGCTGTCCTTCTTCGAGGGCAACGAGGAGGAACGGATCCACGAGCTCCTCCGCGCTCTGGCCGGCGGCGCGGACGTGGCCGTCGTGTCGGACGCCGGCATGCCCGGCTTGTCGGATCCGGGCTATCGATTGGTGGCGGCGTGCGTCGAGGCAGGGATTGCTGTGGACGTGATTCCGGGCCCATCCGCGGTGGTGTCGGCCCTGGTTGTCTCGGGGCTCCCAACCGACAGATTCACGTTCGAAGGATTCTTCCCGAAGTCGGGAAAGGCGCGATCCGAGCGTCTGGAGGCGCTGAGCCGCGAGCCTCGGACCATCGTTCTCTTCGAGTCTCCGAGGCGGGTCACGTCCACCCTGGGCGATCTCCTCGCTGTATGCGGCGACAGACGAGTGGCCGTCGTGCGCGAGCTCACCAAGCTCCACCAAGAGGTGATCCGCGGCCGCCTATCCGAGGTGTTGGAGCAACTCGGTTCGAAGGAGTTGAAAGGCGAGGTCGTTCTGGTGATAGAAGGCGGAGTGTCGCGGCCGGCCGGTGATGAAGACGAGGCCGTCCGCCTAGCGGCATCCCTGGTTCGGGACGGCGCCCGCAAGCGAGAGGCCGCCCGTCGAGTGAGCGAATTGACCGGGGTTCCGGCCAGCCGCATCTACGAGGGCCTCGTCCGCTAGGGGATCGCGGGGTCGACGAGGGTCTCTTTCGGCCGGCGGGCCGAGAGCTCCGAGTAGGCCATCGCCACAAGTACGAGGGCCGCCCCCAGCCATTGGTGGAGTGAGAGACGTTCGCCCAGCCAGAATGCGGCGAAGAAGGCCGCGAAGAGTGTTTCCCCGGCGAGCAGCACCACCGCGCGGGCGGGCGTCACCGTCTGCTGCGCCAGGACCTGGATGGTGAACGCGATGCCCGACCCGATGACTCCCGTGACGATGAGCAGCGGCCACACCTCGGCAGACGCAACCGCGCCCAGCCGGATCCCCGTCGTCGTGGCCAGGGCGATGTGAAGCAGCGACGCCGCCCCCATCTGGGCCAGCGACAGCATCCACGCGGGAAAGCGCGGAGAGAAGGAACCAACCGCGGTGATGTGTCCTGACCACCCCACCGCTCCGGCCAGGACCAGAAGGTCACCGGCATGCAGGCGCACGTCGCCGAGGTCCCGAATGGAGAGCAGGCTCAGCCCGATCAACGACATGAGCACGGCCAGCCACACTGCCCCCGGGACCTGATGGCGAAGGAGGGCAGCGGCCAGGATGGGTGCGAACACGACATAGAGGCCAGTGATGAACCCCGCATTCGTGGCGGTGGTCCGAGCCTGTCCTTCCGTTTGCAGCAGGTAGCCGACGAACATCAGGCCCCCCAGGATCAGCCCCGGCCACAGGACCTCTCGAAGACGGCGACCGTGCCCGGAGCCGGCCCGGCGGATCAGGGGGACCATTGCCAGGATCGCCAGGAAGCCCAAAGTCCTGGACCACGCCATGAACGTGGGAACGGGAAGTCGGCGAAGGGCGATCTTCGTCGCGGGGAAGGTCGCACCCCACAGCAATGGCGTGAGAAGGAGGAAGGTTCCCGCGTCGACTCGTCGGCGCACGATCGGGACCATATCGCAGAAGCACCGGGGGTCCGCAGCTGCCTCGCTCTTCCCCCCGCGGTCGTTGCTGCTCCCCCCCGGACCCCCCCTACAATTGCCGGACCGTGAAGGACACCTTCTACATCACGACCCCCATCTACTATCCGAACGACGTGCCGCACATCGGGCACGCCTACGATGCTGTCGCCGCGGACGTCGTCGCCCGCTACCATCGCCTCCGCGGCGACCGGGTCATCCACCTGACGGGGGTCGACGAACACGGGTTGAAGCTGCAGCGGGCGGCCGAAGCCGCCGGCAAGGACCCCCAGACCTGGGTCGACGAGATGGACCCCCGCTGGCGTGAGGTCTGGGCCCGGTTGGATATCGCCTACGACCATTACATCCGGACCACCGAGGAGCGCCACGCGCGTGCCGTCCAGAAGATCCTGCAGGACGTCTATGACAACGGGCGCGACGACATCTACCTCGGCACCTACGAGGGCTGGTACTGCGTGGCCTGCGAGGCCTATTACACCCAGGACGAGCTCTTGGAAGGCAACCTGTGTCCCCTCCACGAGCGTCCCGTCGAACGCATGTCAGAGGAGAACTACTTTTTCCGACTCTCCGCATACAGCGATCGCCTCTTGGACCACTACAATCGGAATCCCAAGGCGGTTCAGCCCGAAGTTCGCCGTAATGAGGTGCTCTCCACCATTTGGGCTGGGCTGCAGGATTTCTCGATCTCTCGGACCTCGTTCCGATGGGGGGTGCCTCTGCCCTGGGATCCTGCCCACATCTGCTACGTGTGGTTCGACGCGCTGACCAACTACATCACGGCCGCCGGCTACGCGAGCGACCCGGAGATGTTCGCCCGCGTGTGGCCGGCCGACATCCACCTCATCGGCAAGGACATCCTGAGATTTCACGCGATCTACTGGCCGGCCATGCTCATGGCCGCGGGGGTCGAGCCCCCGCTGCAGGTCTGGGCCCACGGCTGGCTGCTGGTAGGCGGAGAGAAGATGTCCAAGACCAAGGCGACCGGGATCCATCCGTTCACGCTCCTGGATCACTTCGGCGTGGACGCCTACCGCTACTACTTCATGCGGGAGATCCAGTTCGGACAGGACGGCAGCTTCTCCTGGGAGTCGATGGTCGAGCGCTCCAACGCGGACCTCGCGAACGGGCTGGGGAACCTTGCCAGCCGGGTCCTGGCCATGCTGGGCTCGTACTTCGACGGCCTGGTTCCGGATGCCCCCCTGGCGGAGGAGGCCTCGGACCTTCCCGCCCTGGCCGACGGCGTGGCCCGCCGGTACGACGCGGCCATGCTGGAGCTGGGGCTCACCTCCGGGCTGGCGACGGTATGGGAGCTGGTAGGCCGGGCGAACCAGTACCTGGTGGAGAAGCAGCCCTGGGCCCTCGCCAAGGAGCCGGGCAACCAGGACCGCCTCGGGTCCATCCTGTACGCGGCGGCCGAGACGCTACGGATCCTGGCCGTGCTGATCTCCCCGATCATGCCGGGGGCGGCCGCCCGCCTGTGGGAGCAGCTCGGCATCCCGGAGCCGCTGGTCGCCCAGCGGGTGCCCAGCGCAACCCGATGGGGCCTGTTGGAGCCTGGGACGAAGACCCGAAAGGGCGACGCGCTGTTCCCCCGGCTCGATGAGTAACCCTCAACCGCCGGTGCAGCCGCCCGCCGAGGTGCAGGGAGCGGTCGACACGCATTGCCATCTCTTCCTCATGGAAGCCGACCCGGCGGACACGGTGGCGGAGGCCCGGGATGCAGGCGTCAGCCATCTCGTCTGCGTCGGGATCGACCCGGACTCCAGCAAGAAATCCCGTGAGCTGGCGGAATCCTTCCGAGGGGTGTTCGCCACCGCAGGCGTGCACCCCCACACGGCCTCGGACTTCGACCGCCGGGCCGGGGCCGTGATCGAGGAGCTCGCCGCGGATCCACTGATCGTGGCGATCGGGGAGACAGGTCTCGACTACTACAGGAGACTCTCACCGATCGAGGATCAGCAGCGGGCCTTTCGCACCCACATCGCCCTCTCCCGCGAGACCGACAAGACGCTCGTGGTCCATGTGCGAGACGCCTGGGACGACGCCCTGCAGATCCTTGCCGAGGAGTCCGCCGAGCGCGTGGTCTTGCATTGTTTCTCGGGAGACGAGCTCCTCTCGAAGGAGGCGCAGGCCCGCGGATATTTCGTGTCCTTTGCCGGCAACGTGACCTACCCGAATGCGGAGGGCCTGCGCTCCGCGGCAGGTTCCCTCGAGGCAGGCCAACTTCTCGTGGAGACCGACAGCCCCTTCCTCGCACCTCAAGCGGCCCGGGGGCGGCCCAACTCTCCGGCCAACGTCATCTTGACGCTCCAACAGATCGCCACCGTTCGCGGTCTGAACCTTCATCAGATGGTCGAGGTCACCGCGAAGGCTTCGTCTCGCGCGTTTCCCTTCATCCGGTAGGGCGATACCGGAGCCCGGAGGGCCTCGAACGCCCGTTCGGTTTGGAAACTTGCACCTTAGGTTGAGGCTTTGCTAGTTTCCCCACCTGTCGTGCGCAGCGCCGCCCCGAGCGGCGGCTCCCTCCCCGCTGCGCCTTTGTTGCTAGGTGGGTCGACATGACGGTGAGGGCACGGCGGCTGGGCCTGCTGGCTCTGATGCTTGTCGCCGGCCCGAGCCTCCTCGGAACCTCGATATCTCTGGCCCTCGAGGAACGCCCCTTCAATCCGAGCCTGAACTTAATGGTCTCCCAAAGACTCGCGGCTCGGGTGGGAACGGCGGGTCACCGCTCCGACGTGTGGGTGATACGGGGCGATCCGGTCACGTCGTGGAACGAGGCGGCGGATGAGGTCGCGCTGTGGAGAAGGTCGTTCCCCGACGGCATCTCGGTCCTTGCCCTGGCCGTACAGATCGGGCCTCGCCGACCGCGGCCGATCCTGACCAACGCGTTGACTGTCGAGGATCTCCTGGCCGCTCTCCGAGTCCGGCTGGAGAAAACGGATCTGATCATCCCGGCGGAGTCTCAGGCCCTGTGGCCGGGGATGCAGCTGAAGGTCGTCCGGATTCGTCAGATCGTCCAGACCAGGACCGAATCGACGTCCTACGAAACCCTCATCAAGTACTCGAAGGATATGGGAGCCGGCCAGTCCAAGGTGGTCACCTCCGGGCGACGCGGAAGCGCCGTGCGCACCTACCGGGTGACATACGTCAACGGGACGGAAGTCACGCGGGATCTGCTTTCCGAGCAGGTCACCACCGAAGGAATCGACCAGGTGATCATGCAGGGGATGGCTCCGCCCGGGCCCCATGGGTACCAGATTGGCCAGGCCTCCTGGTACGACTTCTGCCGGAAGGACGGCAACTACGCCGCCCATCTGAGGCTCCCCTTCGGTACCAGGGTGACCGTGACCAACCTGGACAACGGCAATGCGGTCACTGTGGTAATCAACGACCGTGGCCCCTACGGCGTCCCCGGAAGGATCGTCGACCTCTGCGACTCGGCCTTCGCCCAGATCGCGCCACTCGGGCAGGGCGTGGCCAACGTCGAGCTCACCTGGTAGCTCCGACCACCAGGGCACCACGTCTCCGCTGTCTCCTCGGTCCCTGACTCCCAGTGCGCTGAGGGCGCTCGCCGACCGGCACGGGGTCCGGCCGAAGAAGTCCCTCGGGCAGCACTTCCTCGTCGAGCCGGCTCTGGCCCGGCGCATCGCAGAGCTCGCCGAGGTCGGACCAGACACTCACGTGCTGGAGGTGGGCGCGGGCCTCGGCTCGCTCACGCGGGCGCTGGCAGAACGGGGCGCCTCCGTGCTGGCGATCGAGATCGACCGGAGGCTGGCGCCCGCGCTGGAGGAATCGGTCGGCGCCTTCGACCGCGTCCGCATCGAGGTCGCGGACGCGCTGAGGGCGGACTGGGGTTCGCTCTTGGACCATCCCGGTCCGTGGACGATGGCCGCCAACCTTCCCTACAACGTGGCCGTTCCGGTGGTCATGCGCGTGCTGATGGAAGAGCCGCGAGTCGAACGATTCCTGATCATGGTCCAGCGAGAAGTGGGCGAGCGGCTGGCAGCCCGCCCGGGAGGGCCACAGTTCGGGGCCTTGAGCCTCAGGGTGGCCTACCGAGCGGACGCGCGGATTCTTCGTAAGGTCTCTCGTGCCGTGTTCTGGCCACAGCCGAACGTCGACTCCGTCCTGGTCTCGCTGAGCCGCCGGCCGCCTCCCGTCCACGTGGACGAGGTTGCTCTGTGGACCGTGATCGACAACGCGTTCGAACAGCGCCGCAAGTCGATGCGCAGCGCACTTGCCCGTCTCGGCCTGGCGCCGGAGGACACGGCAGCCGCGCTCGCCGCCTGCGGCATTGACCCGCTGACCCGCCCGGAGCGGCTGGGCCTGCCGGAGTTCGCCTGCCTCGCCGCGCGATGGCTCGAGGGTCACCCTGACGGCCGTTCCGGCGAGGACGCGCGAGCATGACCGATGTACGTCCCGACACCCTCAGGGTGGAAGCTCGGGCCAAGGTGAATCTGTTTCTTCGAGTACTGGGCCGGCGATCCGACGGCTACCACGACCTGGAGACTCTGCTCGTTCCCATCGACCTCGCCGACCATCTGGAGATCCACGCCCACTCCGATCCGGCCGAGTTCCGAACGCTCTCGCTTTCCCTCGAAGTCTCCGGCGACCCGGCGCTCGTCGGTGGTGTCCCCCTGGACGACTCGAACCTGGTCCTGCGGGCTGCCCGGTCGCTGGCCGACGCGGTGGGAGCTCGCGGATTCGCGGACATCACGCTGGAGAAACGCGTTCCGGTGGCGGCCGGCCTGGGAGGTGGAAGCTCCGACGCGGCCGCGACCCTCCGGGCCCTCAACGATCTGTGGGGGTGCCGCCTCGACGATGACGTCCTGAGGGGTGTGGGACAGACGGTCGGGTCCGATGTCCCCGCGCTCCTCCTCGGCGGGCCAGCTCTGGCCCGAGGACGAGGCGAGCGCGTCGAGCAGGTCTCGGTGCCGGGCTTGAGACTTGCGTTGATCACGTTCCCGTTCGGTGTGTCCACGGCGGACGCCTTCCGATGGTGGGACGAGGAGGGCGGACGCACAGGGCCGGACGCCGAGCCCCTCCTGACAGCCGCCCGAGACGGCGGTCCGGCCATGCTTGGGAGGCTCCTCTACAACGACCTCGAGGGCACCGTCATACGCCGGCACCCGCTGATCGGCCAGGCAAAGGAACGGCTCCTGGACGCCGGCGCCGCAGGCGTCGTCATGTGCGGGAGCGGTCCGAGCCTGGCTGCCCTGATCCCCGACGACGAAAACTTCGAGCCGCCCCGGGGTCCCACCGTTACTGAGGTCCGTACGATGGGGGGGAAGGGCGGCGCCGCGTAGGCCGGGAGGTCGTAATGATGCTGGCCCCCCGCGACTCGAACGCGGATTTCCGGGACCAAAACCCGGCGTCCTGCCAATTGGACGAAGGGCCAAGAAGCGTCCAGACGTCGCCACGATACCGCCCGCCTAGCCTCGATGGCACGCACCCGGAGGAATGGGGTGTCTGGGCGACTCACGCCAGACGGAGGGTCGCGACCGCGGATGCGATAATCAATGCCCGGCGTCCTTGCGGTCCTCCCCCCGCCGCCGGTAGAAAGGGCTCGACTCGAGCCTGCAGCCGGACCGGAAGGACGAGAGGCCGTTGGCGACTCGACAACCTGCCCGAAGCATCACTGCCATGGTGCTCGCGGCCGGCGAGGGCAGGCGGATGCGTTCTGCCACTCCCAAGGTGCTCCACGAAGTGTGCGGGCGTCCCTCGCTCTGGTACGTCCTGAAGGCGACGATGGCTGCCCGGCCTGCCTCCATCGTCGTCGTGGTCGGCCACGGCAAGGAACTCGTGGAACAGGCCGTGCGGAGCTGGCGGATCACCCCCGACCCAGTGTTCGTGGATCAGGGACGACCCCTCGGTACGGGGCACGCGGTGCTCGCGGCCGAGGATGCGGTGTCGGACGTGGATGACGTCCTGGTCCTGCCCGGGGACGATCCTCTGGTCGCCGTAGACGACCTTCGCGCGCTGCGGAGAGCCCACGCCCGGACCGGCGCGGCGGCCTCGATCCTGGTTACTGAAGTCGACGATCCGCGTGGGTACGCGCGAGTCCTTCGCCAAGGCGACCGACTTGTCGGGTTCACCCCCGAGGAGGCGGCAGACGTCTCGCCGCAGCTTCGAAAGATCAAAGAAGTCTCGACCCTGGTCTACCTGTTGCGCCGGGAGGACCTGTACCGCGCGCTCCCCAAGGTGGACCGGGAGAACCGCCAACGCGAGTATTACCTCCCCGACGTCTTCCCCATCCTTCTGGAGAAGGGAGAGCGGGTGACCGCCGTCCCGATCGACTGGGGAGGCGCGATGGGTCTCAACTCGCGGGGCGGACTGGCCGCCGTGACCCGGGTCATGCGGCGACGTATCCTCGACCGGCACATGGCGCACGGCGTGACCTTCGTCGATCCCGACACCGCGTACGTGGATTCGGAAGTCCGGATCGGCTCGGACACGATGGTCCAGCCGTCGACGTTCCTCCATGGCAGAACCAGGGTCGGCGTGGGTTGTCGCATCGGACCCTACGTGCGCATCGTCGATTCCACCGTGGGGGACCAGGCCGAGGTCACGTTCGCCGAAGTCCGGCAGGCTCGGATCGGGGCCCGAGCCAACGTGGGGCCCTTCGCCAGCATCCGGCCGGGCACCGTGCTCGACGAGGGAGCGAAGGCCGGGACCTTCGTGGAGATCAAGGCCAGCCGGGTCGGCAAGGGCAGCAAGGTGCCTCATCTGTCCTACGTGGGGGATGCCACCTTGGGCCGAGACGTGAACGTCGGGGCGGGAACGATCACGGCCAACTACGACGGATTCGAGAAGCACGCCACGGTCATCGGCGATGAGGTCCATGTGGGCTCGGATACCATGCTCATTGCCCCGGTGAAGGTGGGGAAGCGAGCCTGGACCGGGGCGGGATCTGTGATCACCAGGGACGTGCCGGCCGGAGCGCTCGCCGTCGAGAGGTCGGAGCAGCGGACCGTCCTCGGGTACGACGAGCGCAAGCGAACTGCACGGACCGGTCGGAAGGGGAAGGTTGCCGGGAAGAAGACGGACACCAAGAGGGGAGGCAGGAGTGGCTGAGTCGCCCGCCCGGGAGATCGTCACCCGGAAGCGCATGATGGTCTTCGCGGGCACTGCCCATCCGGAGCTCGCCGAAGAGATCGCCAGGCACCTCGGGATCAACCTGTGCGAAGCGAGGCTGTCGCGGTTCGCCTCGGGAGAGATCTACTTCCGGGCGAACGAGAGCGTGCGGGGGACCGACGTGTTCCTCATCCAGACCCACGCCTCTCCCATCAACGAAGCCCTCATGGAGCAGCTCATCATGTTGGACGCGTTGAAGAGGGCCTCGGCCAAGCGCATCACCGCGGTCATCCCGTACTACGGATACTCGCGCCAGGACAAGAAGGCGCTGGCGCGGGAACCGATCTCCGCGCGGCTGGTGGCAGACCTCCTCACCGTGGCGGGTGCAGACCGGGTTGTGTCGGTCGATCTCCACTCTGGACAGATCCAGGGGTTCTTCGACTTCCCCGTCGATCACCTCACCGCCCTTCCGCTTCTGGCCGACTACCTGGAGAACGACCTGAAGCTGTCGGGCGACGACCTGGTCGTGGTATCGCCGGACGCCGGGCGGATCAAGGTGGCCGAGAGGCTCCGTGAGCTCCTCGACGCGCAGATGGCCTACATCTACAAGCGCCGGTCACGCCACGAGGCTCACAAAATCGAAGGGATAGTCGTCGAGGGGGATGTCCGGGGTCAGGCCTGCATCTTGATCGACGACATGATCGACACCGGGGGCACGGTGGCCGCCGGTGCCAGGGCTCTGGCGGACGAGGGTGCGGCCGAGATCTACGCCGCCGCGACGCATCCTGTGCTCTCGGGCAAGGCCGTCCAGACTCTCGTCGAGGCGCCGATCAAGCAGGTCGTGGTCACCAACACCCTGCCCGTGCCTGAGGAAAAGCAGCAGGTGATGGGCGACCGGTTGACCGTTCTGTCGATCGCCCCCATCGTGGCCTCCGCGCTGCAGGCCGTGTTCGAGGACGAGTCGGTCTCTGAGATCTTCCACGGCGAGAACCAGCCATAGAAGCCCAGGGCGGAGCGGTCTCGGTACAATCTGTAGTCGTCGGCGGTGATCGGACCAGATCGAGCCTCGCCGAGAAGCCTGATCCGGGAGGAATCCATGGAACGCAAGTTGAAGGCGGATGCCCGTCCCGACACCGGCAAGGGAGCCGCTCGCAAGATTCGCGCGGGCGGTCGCGTGCCCGCCGTTGTTTACGGTCATGGCGTCGAGACGCTTCACGTGAGCATCGATGCCAAGGAACTCTTTCATCTCCTGCACACGGACGCGGGGATGAACGTGCTGGTCGACATGCGGGTGAATTCGGACCACTTCCTGGCGATGCCGCGCGAGGTCCAGCGGGACCACATCCGCGGCCAGTTCATCCATGTGGACTTCCTCCGGATCAAGCGTGACGAGAAGATCGGGGTGGAGGTGCCCGTTCATCTGGTTGGCGAGTCCCATGGCGTCAAAGAGGGCGGCGTGATCGAGCACCACCTGTGGGATCTCCACCTCGAGTGCTTCCCTCAGGACGTCCCCACCTCGATCGACGCCGACATCTCGTCTCTCGGAATCAACGAGTCGTTGAAGGTGAGCGACCTTCACCTTCCCGACAGCGTGACCCTCCTCACGTCGCCCGACGAGGTCATCGTTTCCGTGGTACCTCCGCAGGTCCTGCGGGTCGAGGAGGAAGTGGCCGAGGCCGAGGAGGAAGCTGCGGCAGCCGAGGCTGCCGCCGAGGGAGCCGAGGGCGAGGAGGCCGCGCAAGAGGGCGGCGAGGCCAGAGAGAGCTAGGCCTTGGCCGACCCCTGGCTGGTGGCCGGGCTCGGCAACCCGGGGAAGGAATACGTTCGGACCCGCCACAACGTCGGGGCGATGGTGTCCGAGAGCCTGGCGGAGAGGCTGGAAGCCCGATTCAAGAAAGCCAGGATGCTTCCCCTGTTGGTGGCCGAGGGACGGCACAGGGACGTCCCCGTGCTGGTCACAGCTCCCGGCACCTTCATGAACGTGAGCGGTCCGCCGATCGCCTCGTTCGCTCGACAGCGAGGGGTTCCCGTGGACAGGGTCCTGGCCTGTCACGACGAGATCGACCTGGCCTTCGGGGCACTTCGGGTGAAGCGTGGAGGGAGCACCGCGGGGCACCACGGCCTGGATTCGATGGTAGAGGCGTTTCGGTCCGCCGACTTCTACCGGGTCAGGATCGGCATCGGCCGGCCGGCCGGAAGGTGGGAGAACGTCGACTTCGTCCTTTCGACCTTCAGCAGGAGGGAGATGGAAGAGGTGGCCGTGCTCGTACAGGATGCGGCCGACGCCGTGCTGTGCCTGATCGACCAAGGCCTTGCCGCGGCTCAGGCTCGATTCAACCGGGCGGGAGCTGCCAGATGCTAGCCTCCCCGGGCCAGCCACCGCCGTTCGCTCAGGAGCCCCAGGGCCAGGCTCAATCTGATCCTGGGAGAGGCCTTCCCGGCGCCATCTTCCTCTTCGACCATCGGCGGGCCCAAGGGGTCACAGGAGCGAACTTGTAGCGAGCCGTACAATCGAAACAGCGGTGCGAGTTCGGCCCCCGCGAATAGAAGAGGGAACTAGCAGGCCTGGTTGCCGAAACCAGGCCTCTTCGTGCTGTGTGGAGCAAAGACGAGGAAGAACGGATAGCCCGAAAGATGAACGAAGAGCTCGACCGAATCCTGAAGGAGGCCGCGAACGCTGGCCCCCTTCAGCATCTCCTCGCGGCACCGGGGCCTTCGCGTGTCGCGCACGCCCCGGCGCCTGGCCACGGCTTCGCCGCCGCGGTCCTGGCGCAGGCGCTGGAGAGCCCGGTGCTGGTCCTGGCGCATGAGCCGAGAGTTGCCGACACGGTGGCCGCCGGGGCTTCGGTCTTCCTCGGTTCCGATCGAGTGGTCCGGTTCCCGGCCTGGGAGTCGCTTCCCTACGAGGGGATCAGTCCAGGGCCGCAGGTGGCCGGGGCCAGGGCCCGGGCAGCTCATCGGGTTCGTAACGCTCAGGGCCGGCTGGTCGTAGTCGCTCCCGTCCTGGCCGGACTGCAGGGCCTGGTTCCCGATCTCGGGAGCCATGAGCCTCTGGCCATCGAGGCCGGCACCACACTTCCTCCCGATGTCCTCGCCGAGGGGCTGGCGGCAATGGGGTACGCCAGGGCCGAGGTAGTCGAGCACAGGGGAGAGTTCGCCGTTCGAGGTGGAATCGTGGACCTGTTTCCGTCGACCGCTCGCCGCCCTACGCGACTGGAGTATTTCGGCGACGAGGTCGAGTCGCTTCGCGAGTTCGCTCCCGCCACCCAGCTCTCCACGGGGAAGCTCGATCGCGTGGAGGTCTATCCCTGCCGCGAGCTGGTGGTAGGAGACGACGTGCGCCGGCGGGCGGACCAGGCGCTTCCTATGTACCGGGGGCAGTACCGGGCGGCCCTGGAGCGGCTGTCGGAGGGCCTGGCGTTCGAGGGCATGGAGCAGGCCATTCCACTCCTGTATCAGAGCCTTCCGTTCCTGGCCGACCTGTTGCCGGCGGGGGGGTGGGTGTTGCTGTCCCAGGCCAGGAGGACGGCCGACCGGGCCCGCCAGATCGTCGAGGAGGCCGACGCGCTCGCGGACGCCAGCGGCTGGCCCGGGCCGAGGGTTCTGCACGATCTCGATGCGGCGATCGGAGCCAAGCAGAGGGTCGATCTGACCGAGTTCGCCGAGGGGGACGCAGTCGACCTCGGCGTGCGGATGTGGGAGTCGCCCGGACGAGTCGACCCCATGGTCGAGCGGATCCGTGCGCTGTATGACGGCGGTGCGGCTCTCGTCCTCGCCGCAGAAGGTCGGGGGAGCCTGGAACGGTCCAGGGAGGTTCTGGCCTCGAGGGGCCTGACCGATCCCGGGTTGGTCGCCGTCGAGGCTGAGGTCGAGGAGGGCTTCTGGTTCGAGCCGGACGACGGACGGGCACCCACCATCGCCGTCGTCACCGAGGAGGATCTCTTTGGGAGACGCCGTCATACCAGGGTCGCGCCTCGGCTGGCTCGTCGCACGGCCGAGGCCGTGGCGGTCGAACTCGAGCCGGGCGATTTCGCGGTACATCAGGTCCACGGCGTCGGCCGGTACGTCGGCATGGTTCGCCGGGCCGTGGCGGGCGCCGAGCGCGACTACCTGTTGCTGGAATATGCCGAGGGAGACAGGCTGTACGTCCCGACCGACCAGGTCGGGATCGTCGCCAAGTACGTGGGCGGCGAGGCGCCTCGGCTGCACCGACTCGGGGGCAGCGACTGGGTCCGCGCCAAGACCCGGGTCCGCAGGGCCGTCCGGGACATGGCCGGCGAGCTCGTCCGGCTGTACTCGGTTCGGATGTCCGTGCCCGGCCACGCGTTCGGCCCGGACACCCCGTGGCAGGCGGAGCTGGAGGATGCATTCCCCCATGAGGAGACCAGGGACCAGCTCGCCGCGGTGGAAGAGGTCAAGCGGGACATGGAGCTTCCTCGGCCCATGGATCGGCTCATCTGCGGTGACGTCGGGTACGGGAAGACCGAGATTGCCGTGCGCGCCGCGTTCAAGGCGGTGATGGACGGCAAGCAGGTGGCGGTGCTGGTGCCTACGACGCTCTTGGCTGAGCAGCACTACGTGACCTTCTCCGAGCGCTTCGCGCCGTTCCCGGTCAAGGTGGTCATGCTGTCCCGGTTCGTCTCTCCCAGAGAACAGGCCGGCGTCCTGGAGGAGGCGGCCAAGGGCAGCATCGACGTGGTCATCGGTACGCACCGGCTTCTCTCGCAGGACGTGAAGTTCAAGGACCTGGGGCTGTTGGTCGTCGACGAGGAGCAACGGTTCGGCGTGGTGCACAAGGAGCGGCTGAAGAAGCTCCGGGCCAGCGTGGACGTCCTCACCATGACGGCGACGCCGATCCCTCGGACGCTGGAGATGGCGCTGTCGGGCATCCGGGAGATGAGCGTGGTCGACACCCCGCCCGAGGATCGTCAGCCCGTGCTCACCTACGTCGGACCGTACGACGAAGACATGGCGCTGGGCGCGGTCCGTCGTGAGCTTCTCCGGGGCGGCCAGGTGTTCTGGGTCCACAACCGGGTGGAGACGATCGAGCGCACGGCTGGGGCGCTCCGATCCAAGGTGCCCGACGCCCGGATCGTCGTGGCTCACGGCCAGATGGACGAGGAGCGCCTGGAGAAGATGATGATCGAGTTCTGGGACCGAAGCGCCGACGTCCTGGTGTGCACCACGATCATCGAGAGCGGTCTGGATGTCCCATCGGCGAACACGCTGGTGGTCGAGCGGGCAGACCGAATGGGGCTGGCCCAGCTGTATCAGCTCCGAGGTCGGGTGGGCCGAAGCGCGGAGCGAGCCTTCGGTTACTTGTTCTTCCCCGTCCAGGCCCAATTGACCGACGAGGCCCACGAACGCCTGGGCGCCATCAGCCGGTTCACGGCCTTGGGCTCGGGGTTCCACATCGCCATGCGGGACCTGGAGATCCGAGGCGCGGGCAACCTGCTGGGCGCGGAGCAGCACGGCCACATCGCAGCGGTGGGTTTCGACACCTACCTGCGGCTGCTGGCCGAATCGGTGGCCGAGATGAAGGGCGAACCGCTGCCCGAGGAGAAGGAGGTACGCATCGATCTTCCGGTCAAGGCCTTCATTCCGGCGGAGTGGGTGGGCCAGGAGGCGCTTCGCCTGGAGCTGTACCGTCGGATCGCTACGGCAAAGGACCACGAGGACCTCGACGCCGTCCGCGTCGAGGCCGAGGACAGGTTCGGTGTGCTGCCCCAACCCGTGCGAAGCCTGCTCGCGGTCGCGTCGCTGAAGCTCACCTGCGTGGCGCTTGGAGTGGTTGAGATATCCACCTTCCGCAACCAGATCCGGGTCCGCCCCATGGATGAAGGACGAGGATTGGAACACGCAGCGTCGGTCGACGGTGCCTCGTACCACGGCGCGACAAGGACGCTGAACCTCCAGCTGCCGACAACCATGAGCGGCGAGGAACTCGCCCGTTGGGTGGAGGAGACGCTGATGCATGGGGTTCAGGCAATGAAGATCCCATAGCTCCCGATAGAATCGCCGCTCGTGGTTAAATTTCCGACACACATCCGAGCCGCCGTGCTTGGACTCATGGCGGTGCTGCTCCTGAGTGCGTGTGGGGATCGGTTCGCGGCGCCGGCTGCTGTCGTTGACGGGTCCAAGATCTCGATTCAGAGCCTCCAACACGAGCTCGACCTGGTGCTCGTCGACCCACAGCTCAATCAACAGGTGGCAGGGCCTCGAGGTGAAAGCAACAGGAAGGACCTCACCCGGAGGCTCCTGGCGATCCTGATCGAGCTTCGGCTGATCGAAGGTTACGCCCGGGTCAACGGGATCTCCGTAGGCCGGGCCGAAGTCGACCAGGCCCTCCAACAGGCGATCCAGGGGCTCGGTGGGCTCGCCCAGTTCCGACGGGCGCTGAAGGCTCGGGGCCTGACGGTTGAAGCGGTGCGGCGAAACCTCGAACGCCAGATTCTCTTGCGGAAAGTTGAGGACCGCCTGGCTGCCAGAGCCGGGCTGCCTGCCTCCGCCACGCAGTCGGAGAAGGATCGGGTGTTCCAGCAGTGGTTGACTCAGCAGTTGAGTTCGGCGCACATCGACGTGAACCCGCGGTTTGGCCGGCTGGATCGGAAGAGCGGCCAGATCGTTCCCATTCATTCGACGGCGACATGACCCAGCCAGAGGAAGACGCCGTCCACTCTCGCGCGGGTGGGAGCAACCTGCTCGAGCTGGTCAGGGTCATCCACCGGCTTCAAGCGCCGGACGGGTGCCCTTGGGATCGGGAGCAGACCCATCAGTCGCTGGTCCCGAACCTCCTCGAGGAGGCGCACGAGACGCTCGAAGCGATCGACTCGGGTGACCCCGAGCGGCTGCGCGAGGAGCTCGGCGATCTCCTCCTGCAGGTGATCTTCCACGCGGAGATCGCCAGCCGAGACGGCGCCTTTGACATCGATGATGTGGCGGAGACCATCGTGGCCAAGCTCATCAAGCGGCATCCCCACGTGTTCGCCAATCTGAAGGTGGGTTCCGCGGCCGAGGTTCTGGTGAATTGGGAGCGGATCAAGGCCGAGGAGAAGGGCGAGCATCCGGTCGACCACGAGATCCCAGCCACTCTGCCGGCGTTGGCCCGGGCTTCGAAGGTCCAACGCCGGGCGGCAGGCGCCGGCTTCGACTGGAGAACCCGTGAGGGCGCGCTGGCCAAGGTCCACGAGGAACTCGGGGAAGTCGAGAACGCAGCACCGGAACGAGCAGAGGAAGAGTTGGGCGATCTGTTGTTCGCGGTGGCCGCGCTGGGCCGCCGGCTGAACGTTGATCCGGAGAGCGCGCTGCGCAAGGCGACCGCCAGGTTTGCCGAGAGATTCGACCGGATGAAGTCCGAAGCCGCCGCCGATGGTGTCGAGTTGGAGAACCTGAGCGAGGCGGAGCTCCTGTCACGGTTCCGCGCGGCTCGATAGCGCCACACCCGAGATGTTCGCTCCCGCACTCCGCAGGTCTGGGGCCATACAATCGGGCGGCTGATGCCGATCATCGACGAGGTTCGGGCCCGGGAGATCCTAGACTCTCGAGGCAATCCGACGGTGGAGGTCGAGGTCGTCCTGGCCGACGGAACGGTCGGCCGGGCGGCAGTGCCTTCCGGCGCCTCCACCGGTGCGCACGAGGCCGTGGAGCTTCGGGACGACGACGACGAACGCTTCCGCGGCAAGGGCGTGCTCATCGCGTGCCGCCACGTCGAAGAGGAGATCGCTCCGGAGCTCGAGGACATGGACGTGCTCGACCAGCGAGCGGTCGATGCGCTTTTGAACGACCTCGACGGAACGCCGAACAAGAGCAAGCTCGGCGCCAATGCCATCCTGGGCGTGTCCCTCGCCGTGGCCAGAGCCGCGGCCGCATCTCTCGGCCTCCCCCTGTACCGCTATCTGGGCGGCCCCCAAGGCCACGTCCTCCCCGTTCCGCTGATGAACGTGATCAACGGTGGGGCGCACGCCGATAACGCGCTTGAGCTCCAGGAGTTCATGCTTGCGCCCATCGGTGCGGCCTCGTTCTCCGAAGCCCTGCGGTGGGGGACGGAGGTCTTCCACGCCCTCCACGCCATACTCAAAGAGAAGGGGCTCGGCACGGGCGTGGGAGACGAGGGCGGGTTCGCGCCCGGCATCGGCACGGCCCCTGAAGCGCTGGACCTCCTGGTGCAAGCGATCGAGAAAGCAGGACTGGAGCCGGGATCCGAAGTGGCGCTGGCCATGGATCCAGCCGCTTCGGAGATCTTTCAGAACGAGGCCTACCGTCTGGAAGGGCGGGACCGAACGGCTGCGGACATGATCGAGTTCTACAGCGCTCTGCTCGACGGTTACCCGATCCTGTCCATCGAAGACCCTCTGGCCGAAGACGATTGGGACGGCTGGATGGCCATCACGGAGGCCCTCGACGAGCGGGTCCAGATCGTCGGCGACGACCTGTTCGTCACCAACCCTGAACGGCTGGAGCGGGGCATCGACGACGGCGCGGCCAACGCGATCCTGGTCAAGGTCAACCAGATCGGCACGTTGACCGAGACGCTCGACGTGGTGCGACTAGCCAAGGAGAATTCGTACGGTGTGGTGATCAGTCATCGCTCCGGCGAGACCGAGGACACCACCATCGCCGATCTCGCCGTGGCCACGAATGCCGGGCAGATCAAGACCGGCGCTCCATCTCGGGGGGAGCGCACCGCCAAATACAACCAACTCCTTCGGATCGAGGAGGAGCTCGGGGAGACCGCGCGATACGCGGGGCGCCAGCCCTTCGGCCGCCTGCCGACCAAGGCTCCGGACGAGGAGGTGGAGGGATGAGCGCCGCGGCCGCCGGTTCCACGGTGCGTCGCCCGCGGGCCTCGCTCACCCCCCGGGCGGCCATCCTGGCCGTGGTGGTCACGGCCATCCTCATCTACCTGGTGGTCCCGCTTCGCACGTACGTCACCCAGCGAAACCGGCTGACCGAGCTCGAACACCAGACCCAGATCCTGGAACAGCAGAACACCAGGCTGGCGCACGAGGTCCAGATGCTCCAAGACCCCGCCCAGCTCGAGCGGATCGCCCGTGAGTGCCTGGGGATGGTGAAGAAGGGCGAGATCGGGTTCATCATGGTCCCTGAGGGCACGAAGGGCCGGGCCCAACCCGCGGACTGCTAGCCGGACCGTCGAGGTGTTCGACCGGACCCTGCGAAGGTTCGACGCGTATCAGCGAAGCCACCCTCGGCTGGCGTTCCCTCTTGCAGTAGTGAAGAAGTTCGGAGACGACAGGGCTGGGGACATGGCGGCCCTGATCGCCTACTACGGGTTCTTCTCGTTGTTCCCGTTGCTCCTGGTCCTGGTCAGCGTGTTGGGCTTCGTGCTCCAAGGGAACCCGAGCCTGCAAAAGAGCATCCTCGATTCCGCTCTGGCCCAGTTTCCCGTGATCGGCGAACAGCTCCGCGAGCACTACGAGTCCCTGACCGCGAATGGCGTCGTGATGGGAATCGGTACCACGACCGCTCTGTGGGCCGGGTTGGGGGTGACCCGGGCAGCCCAGAGGGCCATGAATACCGTCTGGGGCGTGCCGCCGGAGCAGCGCCCCACGTTCCTCGCGGCACGGGCTCGGGGGTTGCTGATGCTGCTGGTGCTCGGGTCGATCACCGTGACCACCCTTTTCCTTTCGGGCCTGGGGACGGCGACGGGCGAGCTCGGGGCGGCTCTCCGGCTCCTCGGCTTCCTCGGGTCGCTCGGCTTGAACATCGTTCTGTTCCTTCTCGCGTACAGGGTCCTGACCGTGAAGCACCTCAGCTGGGCCGACGTGCTGGCGGGGGCCATTGCGGGGGCGGTCCTCTGGACGGGGTTGCAGCTCGTCGGAACCTACGTCATCAGCCACCAGGTCAAGAGGGCGACGCCCATTTACGGCACCTTCGCCGTCGTCATCGGGGTGCTCGTGTGGATCTGGGTCGGTGCCCAGGTCACAGTCCTCTGTGCCGAGGTGAACGTGGTGCGGGTCCAGGGGCTATGGCCGCGGAGCGTTCTGCACAGGGGCGACTCCTAACGGCCCGCCGATCAAGGCGGCGTCGTCGTTGACATGCGAGCGAGGCTCCGTCTAGCGTCGGGGAAGGAGGCCCGCCGTATGGACGTGGTCATTCAGCTTCCCGTCGCGTCGCCCCATGCGTACCTAGCCTGGGTGGCATGGTGGAGGGATGTCGAGGAGCTTCTCGGATCGGACTTGCCCGTCGAGGCGTCCCGTGTCGGCTGGGAAGGAAGCTACTCAGCGGAGGACAGGCTGAAGGGCATCATCCCGGCGCACATCGCCGCGATCGAGGAGGAGGCCCGGCGCGCACTGGTAGAGGAGCGCGCGGAGATCGCGCCGAAGCTGGGCGCACCGGCCGAGCTGTGGCAGGAGTGGTTGCAGTACGGGAGGCAGAGGAGGGACTGGTTAGAGACCTTGGCGCTGAAGGGACTCCCTGTACCGGCCTTTCCGGAAGACCTCGTAGTGCTCTGGAAGGAAACCCTCCGAACGATCGAAGCGTTGGTGTCCGGGTACCTCTCCCTTCACAACCTGAAGATCGTTCCGGAGGGGGGCCCGGGGCGCTTCCGGCTGATCGGTGAGTTGGAGATCAGCAACGTCGAGACGGCAGCCCACCGTCTCGAGGGAGAGCTTCGAGCGGGAAGGCGGCTCTGGCTCGATCTGTCCGAGGTGACGTTCATGGACAGCAAGGGTCTTGGTCTCG
>WNGB01001397.1_pt1 | contig 45516 bp, 47 predicted proteins | sample 5400681 | NCBI WGS metagenome assembly WNGB01 (sample SAMN13153367, study PRJNA577476) | soil metagenome | isolation source: 115 cm soil or saprolite under grassland replicate 2 | place: USA:California | collected 2016-06-15
GCTGGTCGCGCGGTCGTCAAGCACGATCTCGATCATGGAGCTGCCGAGGCTGGCCGATTGCATGAGCCGTGCCCAGAAAAGACGCAGGCGAGGCAGATGGTCGAGCCTCTTCCGCGGGCCGGAGGTCGTGCTCACGCGGGGCGACGTCTCAGGCGGGCCTCGGCGGTAGTCCCGGACTCACCGCGTCGTGAACCATGCGGACGACAGTGGTGATGTCGAACACGGGCAGGCCAGTGGCCGCCTGGATGTCGGCGCGGTACGGTGGCATGTTGGTGCACTCGAGCACGATGGCGCCGATCTCGGGATGCGCTTCCACGAGGCGACGCGCCACCGTCAGGTGCTCCTGGCGGGCGACTTCGACGTCCAGCTCCAGTTGATTGTCGAGCATCACTCGCGTGAACTCCTTCTCCGTCTCGAGGCCCGCCATCACCGTGGGGATGTCGCGAGTGATGCCGGCCCCCGCGAAGTGGTCGGGGCGGAGCGACGAGGCATCCACGGTCATGATGCCGACGGCCTTGCCCGGGGGCAGCATCCGATAGACGAGGGGCACCAGCATGAGGCTCGACGTGAAGACCGGGACGGAGACGGCGGCCGCCATGTCGGCCTGGTACATGGCGAGGAACCCGCAATTGGTGGTGACGGCCCGCACCCCCTCGCGCTCCAGGGCGCGCGCCCCTTCGATGAAGGTGGGCAGCAGTGCCCGCTCGCCATGGCGCACCACGAGATCCGGCGAGGCACCGCGCACGCGGTGGTAGAGCACGGGAAAATCAAAGGTCGCGGCATTGCCCATGTCGCCCGGAATGCGCGGGAACTGGGTGTCGAGCATGAGAATGCCCACGGAGTAACCGTAGATGTTCTGGCCGCCTCTCACTTTCATTCCGGGGTCCTCAGGGTCGCGGGGGGGTTGGGGGTCGATCGGGCTAGTGCCGGACCAACTTGACTTCGCCATACTTCGTTCTCGGTCGGCCGCAGCCCTCACCGTACACCCACGTACGCCTCGGGCTGCGGCCTCCCTCGGGCCTCGTCTGGCTCGCAATTTGGCCCGGCACTCTGCGGGGCGAGGTGTGGGGAATACTCGTTGGGGGCGCACTAGTTCAGCTGGGCGAGCTTTTGCCGCGCTCTGCGGAGATGTCCCTTCACTGCCTCGTGGTCCTCGGCATCGGGGAATTCGGTCAGATAACGCTCCCAGTCCCCGAGCCCGCGCCGGACCTCGCCCAGATTGCTCCAGGCCACGCCGCGGTCGCGCCACTCGGTGGCCGCCTTCGGGTCCAGCACGAGCAGGCGGTCGATGGCCCCCACCACGCGGTCCCATTCCTGGCGCTGCCAGAAGGCGCCCTTGAGATTGCCGAGCATGCGCGTCAGGAGCTGCCGGCCCGACACCGGCGCATAGTGCTCGGGCAAGAGCGTCACCGGGCGTCCCACTACGCGCCCCACGAGCTCCTCGCATTCCTCGGGAGTCACGAGGGCGCCTCCGTTGAAGGGGTCGAGGAGAATCTGCGAATCATCGAGCCGCGCCCCCGCGATGAAGTGGCCAGGCAGCCCTATGCCCTCGATGGCGAGGCCGAGACGCTTGCCCACCTCCATGAGCACCAGGCTCAGCGTGATGGGAATGCCCTGGCGCCGGTCCAGCACGTCGTTCAGGAAGCTGTTGCGCGGATCGTAGAACTCGTCGCGATTGCCGGCGAAACCCTGCTCCACGAAGAGGTATTCGCGAAGGCGGTGCAGGCGCCCGAGGGCGTCGGTGGAGCGGCGGGTGCCGTCCACGGCGCGGGCCAGACCGTCCAGCCTCTCCAGGTAGGCGTCGGCGTCGAGCCGCGGATACTCCCAGCGGGCGATGGACAGGGCGGCCCTCCCCAGATCGATGCGGCCGTCACGCCGCGAGACCAGCTCGGAGAGCTCGAGGAGCGACGGGTCGCGATCCATCAGCAGCCGGGAGCGTGATGGATGCCGGCCGTCTTGAGGGCGGCCTGCTGAAGCTCTTCCGCGAGGGCGAGAGTGCGCGCGGATGCCCGTCGCGCCAGCTCCTGCGCCTCGTCGGTCACGGCGAAGCGGAGGAGGAGCGAGCGCCCGAGCTGGTGGTGGAAATACTCATCCGGCTCGATGACGTCTCGATAGAGCGTCGCCGTCACCGTGTCCCCCGCCCGCTCGCAGAATTCGATGAACTGGCGATTCTTCACCACGGCGATGGCCTCGCGCGTGAACTGTCCCGCGGCCACGCGCTCGACGGTCGTGGTCAGCCGGTCGAGGAACTGGAAGAGCGGGCCATAGCCCTTGGCCACGGGATTGAAAGCGCGGGCGTCGAAGCCGAGGTCGCGCAGGCGGTCGGCGATCATCCGGTAATGCTTGGCCTCGTCGCCGGCCTGCCGGGCAAAGGCCATTTTCACCTCGACGTCGTCGGTGGTCACCAGCCATCGCGAGGCGATCTCCGTGGCTTCGATCTCGTTCTTGAGGGCGACCTTGAGCAGGTTGAGCACGGTCAGCTCGCCCTTGACCTCGGGCGTGAGCGTGGACTCCGGATCCAGGCGCTTGAGGATCATCTGGTTGCGCGCGTCGAGATCGCGAACGAACTCCTCGCCCGTCATGCCACCACTCCGCTCTTGAGCAGCTCGGGCAGCTCGTGGGTCAGCGTCTCCTTGGTGACGACGCGGGCACAGCGCGCGTGCAGCGGCCGGGTGGCCCGCGCCAAGGCGTGGGTGGTGAAGCCCAGCACGGGCGGGCGAGGCGCCGCCGTTTCCAGCACGGCGAAGAAGGCCTCATAGTCCCAGCCGTCGGTGGTGAGGTCGAGAATCACCAGATCGGGGGCGGCGGTGAGCGCGGATTCGAGCTCGAGGGGCGTGCGGGCGAAAGTGAGCGGGGTGTCGACCATCCTGGCCGTCTCTCTGATGCGCGCCGCGAAGAACAGATCCTTCACCACACCCACGACTTTAATCGTCCTGCTCCTGCATCCCCAGCCAGTATTTGTTCCACTCGGCCAGATGGGTCAGCGTCGAGAAGTCGCGCATCCGGTCCAGATACACGCGGCCGTGGAGATGGTCGGTCTCGTGCTGGATGACCCGGGCAAAGAATTCCTTGGCCATGCCGTCGATCCGCGTTCCCTCACGATCGTAGGCTTCGAGCCTGATCGCGGTGTACCGCGGGACCATGCCGCGCATGTCGGGCACGGAGAGACACCCCTCCCAGCCGTCCTCCATCTCCTCGGTCATCGACGTCACCACCGGATTGATGAGCACCGTCAGGGGAATGGCGGGCGCCTCCGGATACCGAGGATTGCCCTGAACCTCGATGACGCAGATCTGCTTGAGCACATGGACCTGGGGCGCGGCGAGGCCCGCCCCGTTGTACTCGCGCATGGTCTCGACCAGGTCGTCGATGAGGCGCTGAGTCTCGGGCGACCGGATCTCGTCGAGGGAAACGGGCAAGGACTTTTCGCGCAACACGGGATGACCCAGGCGGGCGACCTTCAGGATGGCCATGTCATCACTCCTCTGCCCCGGAGTGTAACACGGCCCTCCTAGCCCTCCCGGAGACTCAGGACATTGTAGGCGGACACGGGCTTGGCGAAGCCCTTGAGGGTGAGCTCGCCCACCGACTCCGCCGTCACCAGCGGGGCCACGGAGGACAGGAGAGTCCGCGACATGAGCACCTGACCCGGCTTGGCCTCCGCGCAGAGACGGGCGGCAAGATTCGACACGGGGCCGATCGCCCCATAGTCCCAGCGGCCCTCGAAGCCTATGGCGCCGATGGTCGCGATCCCGTGGGCAATGCCGACGCCGAAATGGAGATCGTAGCCGCGCCGCCGCCACTCGGGCACGAGGGTCTCCACGCGCCCCCGCATGGCCACGGCCATGCGCACGGCTCGCTCTCGCGCGTCCGCCATTTCCACCGGGTCGTTGAAGAAGACCATCAGGCCGTCGCCCGCGAAGTGCTCGAGCGTGCCTTCGCACTCCAAAATGAGCCGGCCCATCTCGCGGTGGTACTCGTGGAGCACGCCCATGACCTCTTCCGGCGGCGCCGTCTCCGCGAAGGCGGTGAAGCCGCGCAGGTCCACGAACACCACCGTGATCTCCCGGCGGTGGCTCTTGAGCGGATCCTCCGCGCCCCCGCTGACGATGAGCTCGGCGAGCTGCGGGGAGAAGAAGCGCTTGAGCCGGCCCAGGCGCTCGAGCTGGGCCACCTGCGCCTGCACCCGCTGCTCGAGATTGCTGTTGAGGTCGGCGAGCTCGGTGGCCTGAGCCTGGACGGTGGTGTAGAGGTCCTTGATCCTCAGCAGAGAGCGGACGCGGGCGGCCAGCTCGGCCATGTTGACGGGCTTGGTGAGAAAGTCGTCCGCGCCGGCATCGAGGCCCTTGATCCGCTCGCGCGTCGGGTCGAGGGCGGTGACCATGACGACGGGAAGCATGCCGTGCTCGGGATTGGCGCGGATCCGCCGGCACACCTCGTAGCCGTCCATGCCGGGCATCATCACGTCGAGGAGTACGAGATCGGGCCGCTCGGCCTCGAGCTGATCGAGCCCGTCCTGCCCCGAGGCGGCGGTGACGGTCTCGTACCCCTTGGCCGAGAGGAGATCCACGAGCATCTTCACGTTGTGGGGCGTGTCGTCGACGATGAGAATCTTCTTGGGCCGCATGCCGTGAACGCTAAGCTCCCGATACCCTCGTGTCAAGATCCCGGGAGGGCGGGGTTTCTTGACTCCTCCCAGAGCGGTTGCTAGCATGCCGTTGCATTGTCTTCGACGCCCCGTCACGACGCCGGATACCTTGGTGACCCCGCCGCGAACGTTGCCGCGCCGTCTCCCGGGCTCAGCGATCGCGCCGCCCGTCTCCTCCTCTCGTACACTCCCCTGGGGCCCCTGGTGCGCGCGGTCGCGCGCATGCGGTCTTCCGTGCACTTCAAGCTGCTCGCCGCCTTCATGCTCGTCGCCCTCCTCGTGGCCGTCATGGGCGCCATAAGCCTCGAGATCATGAGCCGCATGGCCGCCCAGAGCGAGCGGATGCACCACGCCCACGAGCGTGTGACCGCGGCGCGGCAGGCCCAGCACGCCCTCGCCCTCCAGATGAACTACACGGCCATGGCCCTCATCCTCCGCGACGAGGAGACCATCGGAAGTATCCTCAGAGAGAACAACCGGCTCAATACCATGCTCGCCGAGATCGAGAATGCCGCCCCCGCCGAGGAGCGCGAAGTCATCCAGCGGATCCGGGGCGCGCAGGGCGACGTCATGGCCACGGTGGCCGACGTGGCCAACCTGGTCCGCGACGGCAAGGTCGACCAGGCCATGGAGCTTCAGCTCACGTCCGGCTACCCGCTCTTCCGCCAGGTCGAAGGTCTCGTCGAGCTGGTCGTCCGCATCGAGGAGAAGAGCATGGACCAGCAGCGGGAGGCGACCGCGCTCGCCAATCGCCACGCGTTCTATCTCATGGGCGGCCTCGTGATCGCCTCGCTCCTCTTGGCCCTTCTCCTCGGCTTCGTCACCTCGTGGTCGTTCATCCTCCCCGTCCGGAAGGCCCAGAGCTTTCTCGGCCAGGTGGCCAAGGGAGACTTCAGCACCACGGTGACCGTCGACAATCGCGATGAGTTCGGCGAGCTCGCCGCGCAGATGAACAGGATGAGCGCCCAGCTCAACCGGCTCTATGAGGAGCAGCGGGCGGCCGCCCGCCAGCTCGAGATGCTCAACACGCAGCTGGCGCGGGCGAGCCAGGCCAAGTCGGAGTTCCTCGCCAACATGAGCCACGAGCTGCGCACCCCCATGAACGCCATCCTCGGCTTCACCGAGATGATTCTCGACGACATCTATGGAGAGGTGCCCCCGGAGGTTCGGGCTCCCATCGAGGACGTCCGGACCTGCGGCCAGCAGCTCCTCCGGCTCATCAACGACGTGCTCGATCTCTCCAAGATCGAAGCGGGCCGGATGGAGCTCTCCCTCACCGACTATTCCGTCCAGGAGGTGGTGGAGACGGCGCGGACCTCGCTGCGCTCGCTCGCCGCGGAGAAGGGGCTCGAGTTCACCGCGGAGGTGGAGCCCGACATTCCCCTCGCCTACGGCGACGGCAAGCGCATCACCCAGTGCCTGACCAACCTCGTGGGCAACGCCCTCAAGTTCACGAAGCAAGGCCAGGTGGCCATCCACGCGCGCCGTGACGGCGACGAGGTCGTCTACAGTGTCGCGGACACGGGCATCGGCATCCCCCCCGACCAGCTCGACCAGATCTTCGGTGAGTTCCGACAGGTCGATGCCAGCATCAGCCGGGAGTTCGGCGGTACCGGGCTCGGGCTGAGCATCACCAAAACCTTCGTCGAGCTCCACGGCGGGCGCATCTGGGTCGAGAGCGAGCCCGGACGCGGCTCCGCCTTCCACTTCGCCATACCCCTGCGCATGGCCGAGCCATCGGAGGTCGCATGAGCCAGAAGAAAATCCTCCTCGTCGAGGACAACGAGTTCAACCGGAAGATCGTCCGGGACCTCCTCGCCCGGCAGCCGTACGACCTGCTGGAGGCCCACGACGGGGAGGCAGGCGTGGCGGCGGCCCGGCGCGACATGCCGGACGTGATCGTCATGGACGTTCAGCTCCCCAAGCTCTCCGGCCTCGACGCCACCCGCGCCATTCGCGCCCATCCCGAGACGGCGAAGATCCCGATCATCGTCGTCACCTCCTTCGCCCTCTCCGGCGACGACAAGAAGGCCATGGACGCGGGAGCCTCCGCCTACCTCGCCAAGCCCTACAGCCCGCGACAGCTCCTCGACACCATTCGCAAGATGGCGGGCGACGCGTGAGACCCGCCCCACGGAGGGAGAGAGCCATGAGCAGAGCCGGCCGCTGGATTACCGTGGGAGCCGTCGCAACCCTCACCGTCTTCGCGGCGGCCCCGGGCACGCGGGCGGGCCAGGAAGATCAGTTCACACCCGAGTACAAGGAGCTTCGGAGCGCGGCCGACCCGAAACACACCCCGAAGATCGTGGCCCCGGCCAGCGTCAAGCGCGGGCAATGGTTCGACGTGACCATCAGCGTGGGAGAGGGCGGGGATCATCCGTCGTTGGCAGAGCACTTCGTCCGCTACATCGCCCTCTACATCAATAGCGCGGAGATCTCCCGGGTGTATCTTCACCCGGTCTTTTCCTTCCCCAAGGTCACCTTCACCATCGCTCTCGACGAGGGGGGCGTGCTGCGCGCCGTGGAGGAGCCGACCCACTCCGCGGCCTGGGAAGCGAGGAAGCCCATCGCCGTCACCCCGTGATCGTGGCTACTTCTTCCCCATCTCGACCGTCACGCCGGCCGTGTCGTTGTCGCCCACCGTCACCTCGCGGGTGACGGTGCCCAGCGTCTCCTGCCAGATCTTCAGGGTGTACTTCCCCGGCGGCACATTGTCGAGCGCGAACTCGCCGTTGGCCCCCGTCACCGTGTAGAAGGGGTGCTCGGCCACCACGACCCACGCCCGCATCCAGGTGTGCAGATCGCAGTCTACCCGCACGATCTCCGGCTTTTTGAAGACCACGGGAATGGTCCGCCCCTTGGGCTGGGTGCGGTTGAAGGTCGGGTTCTCGCTGCTCGCGCTGTGCAGATTGTGGAGCAGCCGGTCGCTGTTCAGAAACTCCACCGTCCCCCCGACGGGGACCACGGCCACGCGCGGAACGTAGACACACTGCTGCTGGTCCATCTGCACGGGCTTGGCGGGCGGCTCGGCGCGGGTACCCGCCGGTGGCGTCTGCAGGGAGACCACCGCCCAGCGGATGCCACGGTTCGCTCCCACCACCAGCTCCTCGCTTTCCCTGCCCTTCCCACAGACGTACTGATCGATGTTGATGGGAATCTGCTTGCGCTCGGGAGGGGGTCCGGCGTTGACGACCACGCCACGGATGGCCGCCGCCGCCACCACGCCGACCCCCGCCCCCCAAGTCGCCAGCACCATTCCGATGACGCCGCAGGCCACACGGCCGGCACCGCTTCTCATGCGCGATCTCCTCGTGACGTCAGTCCGGGAATGCGGTCGGGACGGCGATCGGTCCACTTCGGTCCATAGGCGTGCGGCACGTAGGCCTCGAGGTATCGGAGCAATGCATCCACGTCGCGGGCAGGATACCAAAGGTCCAGGAATTCTGGCTTGATAAAGCCGGCGTCGACCCCCTGCTGGAATTGCGTCCAGAGCGGATCGAAGAAGCCGTCGAGATCGAGCACGGCGATGGCTTTCCGGTGGTACCCGAGCTGCTTGAGAGTCAGGGCCTCGAGCACTTCTTCGAGCGTCCCGATTCCGCCCGGCAGGACCACGAAGGCGTCGCCTCGCTCGTCCATGATGGCCTTGCGGTCACGCAGACCGTCGGTCACCACGAGCTCGCTCACTTTCGTCTCGCCCACCCCGAGGTCGAGGAGCGCGCGAGGGATCACGCCCGTGACATGGCCGCCGTGCTCGAGCACGGAGCGCGACAGGGCGCCCATGAGACCTACGCGTCCACCGCCGTACACGAGCCGCCATCCCCGCCTCGCCATCTTCTCGCCGAGCTCGGCGGCCGCCCCGAAGTACTTGGCGTCCACCACGTCGCTCGAGCCGCAGAAGACGGTAACGGAGGAGATCAATGCGCCGGGCTCGCTCACGCCCTTCCCCGTGGCGCCCCGGCCGCCTTCGCGCGCGCGATCGTGGCATTGCGCCTGAGCCCGGCCGGCTTGGCGCGCGACAGGGCGCTGCCCCGAAACCGCATACGCAGCTCCTCGTCGGTCATCTGGAGTATCCGCTCGGCTCCGGGGTATGGCCTCGAAGGGAGGAACGACGGCTCGCGCGTGGGAGGCGCTTTCCTGTTCCACGGACAGACGCTCTGGCAGATGTCGCAGCCGAATTGCCAGGGGCCGAGCTCGCCTTCGAGCGCGGGGTCGATCGCGCCACGATGCTCGATGGTGAGGTAGGAGATGCAGCGGCGCGCGTCGAGCACGTAGGGGGCCACGAAGGCCTGGGTCGGGCAGGCGTCGAGACAGGCGCGACAGCTGCCGCAGCGGTCGGACAGGGGGTCATCGAAATCGAGCGCGGCCGTGGTCAGAAGGGCGCCGATGAAGAACCAGGAGCCGAGCTCGGGGTGGAGCAGCATCGTGTTCTTGCCGATCCAGCCCAAGCCGGCGCGGGCCGCCAGGTCCCGTTCGAGGACCGGCCCCGTGTCGACGTAACCCTTGCTCGCGGCCCCGCCCGCCTCGGCCAGATGCGCAGCGAGGTCGCTGAGGCGCGGGGTCATCACGGAATGGTAGTCGCGCCCCCACGCGTAGCGGGCCACCGGAGACCACGAGGGATCGGTGGCCGGCTCACCCTGATAGTAGTTCAGGGCTACACAAACGACGGAGCGGGCGCCGGGAAGCACGCGGGCGGGATCCAGTCGCTCCCCTTCGCGCCGGCCGAGATAGTCCATGGTGGCCGCGTAGCCGGCCGCGACCCAGCGACTGAACGCCGGTCCGTGCTCGGGAGGCGCGGCCGGGCCGATGGCCACGCGATCGAATCCGAGCTCGAGGGCTCGCGCCTTCACCGATCGGGTCAGCGTCGCGGAGGCGAGGGTCACGACCGGCGGGCCTTGACGATCAGATGCGCGCGCGTCAGCGTGCGGCCGCCCTCCTCGAGAAAGGCGATGTAGCGGAACCAGCGGCCGTCGGAGCGCCATCTGTCCTCCAGGCCCACCGCGGCCGCGAGCCCCTCCTCGACCGAGCCGAAGCGCTTGACGTCCACCTCGACCTCGATCACCTCGGGGGTAAAGCCGCCCGAGCGCAGGGCCCGCTTCATCCGCGACTCATCGTAGGCGAAGCGGGAGACTTTGCCCGTCTCTCGCCACTGGTCCACGTGGAAGGCGACCATGGCGAGGCAGTGCCCGGGCGCGAGGGCCCGGCCGGCCCGTTCGATGATGGCATCGGAGGCGCAGAGATGCGCGGTGATGAGATCGGGCAGCCAGCGTCCGTATTCCTCTCGTTCCACGTCCGTCTCGTGGAACTCGAGGTTGGCAAGGCCCCCCTCGCCCGCGAGCCGCCGCGCCTCGGCAAGGGCGTGGACGTCGCGGTCGAGTCCGACGACGTGCTTGACTCGCGGCGCGAGCCAGAAAGTCAGTCGCCCCGTCCCGCAGCCCACGTCGAGGGCGCGCTTGCCTTCCAGCCCCTCCGCCTCGAGCAAGGCGAGGAAGCGCGGCGAGAGGGACACGCTACCCGGCCTTGAAGTACTTGGCCTCGGGGTGGTGAAAGACCAGCGCCGAGACGGAGGCCTCGGGATCCATCATGAAGCCCTCGGTGAGCCCGAGTCCGATCTGCGCCGGATCCAGCAGGTCGAAGAGGATGCGCTGGTCGGCGAGATCGGGACAGGCGGGGTATCCGAAAGACACGCGGAGACCTCGATAGCGCGCCTTGAGCCGGTCTTCCATCGCGGTGCCCGGCGGATCCGGGAAGCCCCATTGGGTGCGCAATCGGGCGTGGAGCATCTCGGCCAGCGCCTCGGCCATCTCGATGGCGAGAGCCTGGATGGCATGCGAGCGGAGGTACTGCCCTTCCTCCTTCCACCGCTCCGCCAACTCTCGCACCCCGGCGCCGCACGTCACGGCGAACATGGCCACATAGTCAGGCTCGCCCGACGCCACCTCGCGCACGTAGTCGGAGAGACAGAGGCGCTCTCCGTCGCGCTGCCGGGGAAAGTGGAAGCGCGCCGCTTCCCGCCCCTCGCGGTAGAGGATGAGATCGTCGCCTGACGAGCGCGCTTCGAAGAAGCGATAGACCGCGTTGGCCTCGAGCCACCCGTGCTCGACCGACTGACGCTCGAGCTCCTCGATCACCCCTTTGATCTCGAGGGTCTTGGCATCGCCCTCGGCAAGGAGGCGCGGGATCGATCCCTTGACGCCCAGGTGCTTGCCCAGGAGCATCTGGAGATTGAGATAGGGATAGACATGCGCGAGGGGGACGCGCCGCAGGACGTGGGGATCGAGATCCGGAGGCCTGGGGGTCGGCACCGACCGCGAGACGGCCGAGCGCACGGCATCGGCGCCGGCCGGCGCGGGCTCGGCGGCGGCGGCCGCGTCGGCTCCCGCGCGCAGCCCATCCTGCTCGACGCGGAGCCTGTCGAGCATGGCCTCGCGCGTGGTGGCGCCGAAGAGCCGGTTGGCGAGGTCGAGCCCGTCCATGGCGTCCTTGGCGTAGATGGTGGGCCCGCCGTATTCGACCGAGATCCGGGTGGCGGTGAACTTGCGCGTCAACGCCGCCCCGCCCACGAAGAGCGGGATGTCGATCCCGGCCGCCCGCAAGTCTTCCGCCGTCGTCACCATCTGCTGCGCCGATTTGACGAGCAGCCCCGAGAGGCCAAAGGCGTCCGGCTTGTGCTGATGGTAGGCGGCGATCAGGTCCTCCGGCGGCACCTTGATGCCGAGGTTGATGATCCGGTAGCCGTTGTTCTTGAGCACGATCTCGACGAGGTTCTTGCCGATGTCGTGGACGTCGCCCTTGACGGTAGCCAGCACGAGGGTCGCCCGCGTCGAGCTCTCGTCCTTCTCCATGAAGGTCTCGAGGTGGCCGACGGCGGCTTTCATGGCTTCGGCGGACTGGAGCACCTCGGCCACGATGAGCTGATTGTCGTTGAAGAGGCGCCCGACCTCTTCCATGCCCTTCATGAGAGGGCCGTTGATGATGGCGAGCGGCGGCGCCTCTTCGAGCTTCAGATCGAGATCCTCGATCAGTCCCTCTTTCGAGCCCTCGACGATACAGCGGGCCAGCCGCTCGTCCAGGGGCAGGGCCGCGCTGCTCTTCGCCTCTTTCTTCCGGCCGCGGAAATGGGCGGCGAAGGCAGCCACCGGATCGGACCCGCGCCAGTAGATCAGGTCCTCGGCCAGACGCCGCTCCTCCTCGGGAATCGAGGCATAGCGCTCGAGCCTCTCCGAGTTGACGATGGCGTAGTCCAGACCGGCCTTGGTGCACTGATAGAGGAAGACGGCGTTCAGCACTTCCCGGCCCGCCGGGGGCAGCCCGAAGGACACGTTCGAGATGCCGAGGATGGTCTTGCACTCGGGGAAGCGCGCCTTGATGGCCCGGATGCCCTCGATGGTCTCCACCGCCGAGCCGATGTAGTTCGCGTCGCCGGTGCCCACGGGGAAGACGAGGGCATCGAAGATCAAGTCGCGCGCCGGCAACCCGTACTTCCCGGTGAGCAGGGCATGGGAACGCTCGGCCACCGCGAGCTTGCGGGCGCGCGTCACCGCCATTCCCTGCTGCTTGTCCTCGTCGATGCACCCGACCACCACCGCCCCGCCGTACTTCTTGAGCAGCGGGACGACCTTTTCGAAGCGGTCTTCACCATCCTCGAGGTTGATGGAGTTGACGATGGCCTTGCCCTGGCAGGCCCGGAGCGCGCTCTCGATCACGACCGCGTCGGTCGAGTCGATCATGAGCGGCACCTTGACCTTGCGGGTGACCTGATCCATGAAGCGGTCCATGTCGGCATGCTCGTCGCGATCGGGATTGGCGAGACAGGCATCGAGCACCTGGGCGCCGCCCTTGACCTGGGCGCGGCCGATCTCCGCGCCCTCCTCGAACTTCTCCTCGACGATGAGGTCCTTGAACCGGCGCGAGCCGATCACGTTGGTGCGCTCGCCCACCAGGACGGGCCGGTTGTCATCCGTGGGATAGAGCGCCTCGATGCCGCTCACCGCCGCCGCGCGGGTCGTGGCGGGCCTACGCGGAGGACGCCCGTAGACCAGACGCGAGAGGGCGGCGATGTGCGCCGGCGTCGTCCCGCAGCATCCGCCGATGGCATTGACCCAGCCTTCCTCGACGAAACGCCGAGTCTTCACGGCCAGGCTTTCCGGCGTTTCCTCGTAGCGTCCCCGGTCGTCCGGCAGGCCCGCGTTCGGATACACCGTGACGAAACAGGTGGCGATCTCGCCAAGCGAGCGCAGGTGATCGGTCATGAACTCGGGGCCGGTCGCGCAGTTGAGTCCCACCGAGAAGAGGTCGAGATGCTCGAGCGAGGCGTACAAGGCGTCGACCCCCTGCCCCGCGAGCATGGTGCCCATGGGCTCGATGGTGCCACTGACCATCAGGGGCAGCGTGCGGCCCGCCTCGCTCATGGCGCGCCTGACACCGATGGCGGCCGCCTTGACGTTCAGCGTGTCCTGGCAGGTTTCGAGGAGGAGAGTGTCCACGCCCCCCTCGATCAGCGCGCGCGCCTGGCGATAGTAGGCGTCGAGGACCTCGTCGAAAGTGATGCCGCCCGTGACCGTGATGGTTCGTGTGCCTGGCCCCATGGCGCCCAGCACGAAGCGCCGTCGCTCGGCGGTGGACCGGCTGTCCGCGGCGGCTCTGGCGAGGCGGGCCGCCGCCAGGGCGATGTCGTGGCACCGGTCGGCTAAGCCATATTCGGCAAGCACATAGGGAGCACACCCGAAGGTATTGGTAGAGATGCAGTCGGCGCCGGCATCGAGGTAGGCCTCGTGGATCTCCTTGACGATATCCGGGCGGGTGAGATTGAGGCCTTCGTTACACCCCTCGAGATGCGCCCCGCCGAAATCCTCAGCGGAAAGATCCCGCGCCTGGATCATGGTGCCCATGGCCCCGTCGAAGACGAGGATGCGATCCGCGAAGGCCCCAGCAAGTACGGGAGATGCGGCGGGGAACGTCATATGCTCATTCTAGCGTAGGGTTGCCGAATCCCACAGAGGCGGAGCACTGAGCCCCGGTGTTCCCGATCCTCCTGAATCCCCGGTGGGAAGGCGGACGTCCGAAGGGCAGACGCCCCGGAGGTGGATCATGACCATTCGACTGGATCACACGATCGTGCCCGCCAAGGACAAGGTGGCCTCGGCCCGCTTCTTCGCCGAGATCTTCGGCTTGAAGGTCAAGCCGGGCCGCGGCTACTTCGCCCAGGTGCAGGTCAATGAGGCCCTCACCTTCGACTTCGCCGACGACCCCGACGCCTGGGGTGATCCTGCCCACGAGCCGGGGAGCGGTCTGAGCCTGCACTTCGCGTTTCACGTCGGCGACAAGGAGTTCGAAGACATTTTCAGCCGGGTCAAGGCCAAGGCGCTCCCCTACGGCAGCGAGCCGGATAGCCATACCGACGGCAAGATCAATACCCGACGCGGCGGCCGTGGCTTCTACTTCGAGGACCCGAACGGTCATCTGCTTGAAGTCATGACCGTGCCCGAAACCGGAAGCTGACTAGGCGCGGCCCTTGGTAGCGAACTGCCGCTCGTAGAGGTGTCGGAGCTCCTCGAGGGTGGTCGCCTCGGCGGGGCCCTTGTCCTCACGAAGGCGGGCGATGCGGGCAAAGCGTAACGCCATTCCGGAGAGGTAGGTCGGGCTCTTCTGGATTTCATTGTACTCCACCTCGACGACGACCTCGGGACGCACCCGCACCGTATAGCCGTCGTCGCCCGAGGCCAAGGCCTGCAGCCGCTCGGTCATCTCGGCGAATTCTCGATCGGTCAGCCCCTTGAACGTCTTGCCCACCTCCGCCCACCCCGCGCCGTCGCGCACGGCCAGGTGATAGTTGGAGAGCCAGCCCACGCGGCGGCCCGAGCCGCGGTCCGCGGCCACGATCACGCAATCCACGCTGAGGGCCGTCTTGAGCTTGAACCATCGCTTCCCTCTCCCGCCGGGCTGGTAGGGGCTTCGGGGGTCCTTGGCCATGATGCCTTCATGGCCGGCCTCGATCGCGCGGGCCATGAAGGCTTCCGCCTCGGCCGTGGACGTGACGAGTGCGCGCTCGGCCAGCCAGCGCCCTCCCGCCACCCGCTCGAGCGCTTCCCAGCGCCGCGTGTAGGGCTCGTCGAGGAGCGAGCGCCCCTCGGCCATGAGGCAGTCGAAGAGGTGCAGGGTGAGGGGCAGCGCGCCCGCGGCGGCTGCCACCCCACGGACACGACGGAAGCGGCGCATGAGCTCCTGGAACGGCAGGGGTCGGCCGGCCGCGTCGAGCGCCACGACCTCTCCATCGAGGACAAAGGGGGGAGCGCCCAAGTCCCGGCGAACGATCTCGACGAGGTCCGGCAGGCTCTGCGTCACGTCCGAGAGACGGCGGCTCCAGATGACCACGCGCTCGCCGTCACCGTGCAGCTGGATGCGCGCGCCGTCGTACTTGTACTCCAGCGCGGAGGCTCCCCCATGGGCGATCAGCGCCTCGCCGACGTCATCTGCGACTTCGGCAAGCATGGGCAGGAGGGGCACGAACACGCGCGGCTGCGCGGCCGACAGCGCCTCCGCTCCTTCCACCAGGGCAAGGGTGGCCACCGTGGTGACGTCGCCCGTGACGAGGGCGGCGCGCCTCACCGCGGCCGGGGCGACGCCGGCCGCTTCCGCGATGGCCTCGAGCACGAGGCCTTCCGACAGCCCCATTCGCATCTCGCCGTAGATGATGCGCTGGAGCAGGTCGCGCTCGGTCGGGGAGGCCCGCTCGGCCAGCTCCTGAAGGCGAGACTCGCGGAGACGACGCGCGCCCGGGCCGCCGGCGTCGGCCACGCCGCCGAAGCCCTCCGCGACATCCGCCAGGGTGAGCGGAGGGAAAGCCGACGCGATCGATGCCGGTGCGGGCAGCCTCCGCACGTTCAACACGCGAGCGTCGGAGGCGGGAAAGGCGCGGCCGCTCAGAAAGGTCACGGCGCGAGGCAGATCCTCGGGCGTTAGCTCGCGCAGGTACTCCGCCACGAGCCGGCGCTTCTCGAGACGGCCGGAGGTGGCGGTTACCTGCGCGCGCAATTCCGCCAGACCGGAGAGGAGGGCCATGGCAAGTCTACGACGCGAACACCACCACCCGCGCTGGGTTGACCCCGGCGGCGAGATCAGCCGGTGACCGCGCCCTCGGAGGCGTTGGACACCGTCATGGCGTACTTGTGGAAGACCCCGCTCGTATAGCGGGGCCTGGGCGCCTTCCACTTGGCGAGCCGCTTCTTCATCTCGGCCGCGGAGATTTCGACGTCGAGGCGCCGCTTCTTGACGTCGATGTGAATCATGTCGCCGCTCCGGACGGCGGCGATGGGCCCGCGCTCGGCCGCTTCGGGGACGATGTGAGCCATCACGAAGCCGTGACTGGCCCCGGAGAAGCGCCCGTCGGTCATCAGCGCCACGGAATCGCCAAGACCCGCCCCCTGAAGCGCTCCCGTCACGTGGAGCATCTCCCGCATGCCTGGGCCGCCCTTGGGCCCCTCGTAACGGATGACGATGACATCATTCGGCTTGATCTTGCCTTCCTTGACGGCCTTGAAGGCGCCCTCCTCGCGCTCGAAGACGCGCGCGGGGCCGCGGTGCTCGTACTTCGTCTGACCCGAGAGCTTGATCACGCAGCCTCCCGGCGCGAGATTGCCGCGAAGGATCAGGATGCCGCCGGTCGGCTTGAGCGCCTGCTTGAGCGGCTTGATCACCTGCTGGCCGGCCGGCTCGGAGGCGGCCGCAATCTCCGCGCCGATGGTCCGCCCTGTCACCGTTTTCTCGTTGACATGAATCAGCCCCGCCTCGACCAGGCGCTTGCCCACCACGGCCATGCCACCTGCTTCGTGCATCTCGGGCGCGGTGTAGGTGCCCCAGGGCTTGAGGTCGGCGACCACCGGCGTCTTCTTCGAGAGGCGGTCGAAGTCGTCGATGGACAACCTGATGCCGAAGTCTTTGGCCGTGGCGGGCAGGTGGAGCACGGCATTGGTGGATCCGCCGGTGGCCAGCACGCCGGTGATGGCATTCTCGAAGCTCCGTCGCGTCACGAGAGCGCGAGGGGTGATGCCCTTGCGCACCAGGTCCATGACGAGCTTGCCGCTTTCGAAGGCGACCTCGTCCTTGCGCGCGTCGATGGCCGGGATGCCGTTCCAGCCCATGGGCGACATGCCGAGCATCTCGTAGGCGGTGGCCATGGTGTTGGCGGTGAACTGCCCGCCACAGGCTCCCGCCCCGGGGCAGGCGTGGTCCTCCACGTCCTTGAACTCCTCGAGGGAGATCTTCCCGGCGTTGTAGGCGCCGAGGGCCTCGAACACGTCCTGGATGGTCAGATTGCGGTTGGCGAAGGCACCCTCGGCGCCCGCGCAGCGCCCGAACATGATGGAGCCGCAGTAGAGCATGAGGCCGGGGATGTTCAGTCGCCCCAGCACCATGGTCATGGCGGGAATGGTCTTGTCGCAGCCCGAAATGGTGACGATGCCGTCGAACATGTGACTGCGCGCCACCAGCTCGACCGAGTCCGCGATCACCTCGCGGCTGATCAGCGAGCCCTTCATGCCCTCGGTGCCCATGGTGATGCCGTCGGTGATCGAGATGGTGTTGACCTCGATGGGCGTGCCCCCGGCTGCCCGCACCCCCTGCATCACCTTCTCGGCGAGCTTCCGGTGATTCCAGTTGCACGGCATGGTTCCGATCCAGCTATGCGCCACGCCGATCTGCGGGCGGGCGAGGTCCTCGTCGGAGAAGCCCACGGCCTTCATCATGGCGCGGGCGGGAGCGCGGTCGGAACCTTCGAGGAGGACGCGGCTCTGGTGGCGCGGATCGATGGCCATCACTGGACTCCCTTGTCGTGAACGCTCGAGTCGTCGGGTTGCGGTTCGAGGATTCTACAGCAGGTCGCGGAGCGGAGCCAGCGCGTACCCGCCCGCCCTGAGACCCTCGATCATGGAGGGCAGCGCGGCGACGAGCCGCTCACCCGCCCCCGGCACACCGTCCGCGTCGTGCAAATCGAATATGGCTCCGGGCCGAGCGCGCCGAAGGGCGCGGCTCACCTGCACCGGCGCGGGCGCGGGTCGTCGCCCCTCGGTTTGCACCGTCCAGAAGACGCAGGGCGTGCCGAGCTCTCGGAGGATCGGAAAGAGCGCGAGATTGGTCATGCCCCAGGGTGGCCTGAAGAAGCGGGGCGGCGCTCCGGCAATCCCGGCAATGGTCTCGTAGCTGCGCCTCACCTCGTCGACCGTCCGCCGAGGCCCGGCCAGCCAGAGGCTCTGGTGGCTCCAGCCGTGGTTGCCCAGCTCGTGACCGGACTCCGTGAGGCGCCGCACGAGGGTCCTGTTCCTCGCCGCCCGTTCCCCGATCAGGAAGAAGGTCGCGGTGACTCGGTGAGCGGCCAGGATGTCGAGCACTCGCGGCGTCGCGGCGGGATCGGGGCCATCGTCGAAAGTGAGGGAGACCCTGCGTCCCTCACGCGAACCACGCCACACGCAGCCGAGGGTCAAGGCATGCGAGCCCCAGGCGTAGGCGGCCCACACGGCGGGAACGGCGAGGAGGCCCTCGGCGGCGCTCACGACGCCCGCTCGCGGGCAAGTCTCCGGTCGCCGAGGACGAGGTCCACGATCTCTTCCGCGGCGTGGACACGACCGTAGAGCCGGATCCGGTCACGAATGCTCTTCAGGAGACCTGGATCCCTCAGCGCCGCGGCGATCACCCGCTGAAGCTGAGCGCCCGATCCGGCTACCAGTCCCACCCCCGCCATGGCGGCGAAGCGCTCGTTGCGCGCCTCCTGGCCGGGGAGCGAGCCGAAGCAGATCACCGGCAGCTCGGCGGCCAGCGCTTCCGCGAGGGTGAGCCCGCCCGCCTTCGTCACCAGGATATCGGCGGCCGCCATCATGGCGCGCACGTGATCCACGAAGCCGAAGATCTTGATCCGCTGCTCGTGTCCGGCCACCAGGCGCTTCAGCCGTGCCTCGAGCGCGCGGCCGTGGCCGACCACGAATACGGCCTGGAAGGGTTGCTCCATGGCGAGCACGGCGCGCGCCGCCTCCTCCAGACGCCCGAATCCGCCCCCCGACCCGTCCATGAAGAGGAGGACGGGGAGCCGGGGCGAGAGACCGAGGGAGAGACGGGCGGCCGCCCGGTCGGGCTGCTCGAGGAAATCGGGCGCGACCGGTATACCGGTCACCACCACGCTCTCGCGGGGCAGGCCGCGCGCCGTGAGCTCGTGGGAGATCTCTTCGGAGGGCACGCAGTACCGATCGACGTGCGGATGAATCCACTGGGTATGAGCGACGAAGTCGGTGAAGACCGTGGTGTGCGGCGGGGTCCGCTCGCCGCGCGAGCGCAGGAAGGACAGCGCCCCCGCGGGCGTCGGCTGCACCGACACCACCTGGTCGTAGTGCTGCGCGCGCAGCATCTGGCGGAGTTTCCTCGCCCCGACGTGATTGAAGCCGAGGAGGAGCGGCGACCCCACGTTGATCCGGTCGCCCAGCCAGTACGCCCCGCCCCACACCGCGGGCGCCCGATGGAGGATGCCGTAGTAGAGGGCGCGGCTCCAGCGATCGAAGGCCGGATGCACGAGATCGCGGAAGTGATCCACCACGGTGGGCAGGGCGCCCACCCGGCGGAACTCGTCGGCGAGGATGCCCGCGGCCCGGGTATGCCCGGAGCCATACGAGGCGGTGAGAATGAGGACCCGGCGGGGCGCCCCGCTCATGCCGCGGGCCGCCGCGCCACGAGGAGCGTGAGCTTTCCCGCCTGCACGGTTTCGTGGCGCTGGTTGACGATTTTCCGCTCTTCGATCACCACTCCCCCGTCCCGCATGTTCCGCTTGGTCAGGGTACGCGACACGCTGTGAATGGTGTCGCCGACGCGGAGGGGCGCGAGGAACCGCCATTCGAAGCCCATGAAGGCCAGCACGGCGAGCGGGGGCCGCGGCACCCGCCAGCCGAGACCAGAGGAGAGACTCAGAGGCAGGAGGCTGGGGACAGTGTCGGGATTCTGCGGCGCAGCCTCGCCTGTGATACCGGCGAAGAGCGCCACGTGGGCCCGGGTGAGGGTGATCCCGGGAGTTTCGAGAGAAACATCGAGCTCGACGTCCTCGAAGTAGCATTGCGCGGTCGCTACCGGTGTGTCTCTCATTCCGGCCGGCGCTCCACCACGTGCTCCGTCTCGCCCTCCTGGACGATCTCCCCGAGCTGGTTCACGAGCTGGCGATCGACAGTGACGAGGCCTCGGCTCGCATCCGGCCCGTCTTTCTTGGCGGCGATACGCGATCGGACGTGGACGGTGTCTCCGATCTTGATCGGCCCCTTGAACTTCCACTTGAGCCCGCTGAGCACGCCATGGGCGGCCGCGGGCTCGCCGCGGGAGGCGAGCCCCTGCTCGATGCTGAGGCCGAGGAGGCCGTGGGCGATCCGCTCGCCGAAGATGGAAGCCTTCATGTGCTCGGCGTCGGTGTGGAGCACGTTGTAGTCGCCGGAGAGGCCGGCGAAGATCACGATGTCGGCTTCGGTGACGGTGCGCCCGGGAGAGGTGAACTCCTGACCGACGGCGAGATCCTCGAAAAAGACGCCGGGATGTCCGCTCACGAAGCCGTAGGATAGCATGAGCGGCCCGGCCATAAACTTGTGATATTCTTGACGCCGTCGACCACATCGAGACCGATCCTGAGTCCTGCGCACACCAACGGAGGTGGGTATGGAGACTCGCCGTCAATTCATTTCCAAGGGGGGCAAGCTGGTGGCCGCGGGGATGGCGGCGGCCGCGGCGGGGCCCACCGTGCTCACCCGCGGCGTCGGGGCCGCCGACAAGACCTTGAAGATCCTCCAGTGGAGCCACTTCGTCCCCGCCTATGACAAGTGGTTCGACCCCTTCGCCAAGGAATGGGGCGCCAAGCACGGTATCGAAGTCACGGTGGATCACGTGGGCTTCGCCGACGTCGTCCCGCGCGCGACCGCCGAAGTGGCCGCCCAGTCAGGCCACGACATCCACATGTTCATCGGTCTCGGGAGCGCGTTCGAAGAGCATGTCGTCGACCTCAAGGACGTGATGGCGAACCTCGAGAAGAAATACGGCAAGCCGGTAGAGCTTGCGTATCGCAGCACCTACAATGCGTTCACGAAGAAGCAATTCGCCGTCTCCGACATGTGGGTCCCCGACCCCGGGAACTACCACAAGAAGATCTGGACGGACATCGGCCAGCCCAACGGCCCGTCGACGTATGAAGATCTCGTCAAGGCCGCGCCCGAGATCAAGAAGAAGTACCCGCAGATGCAGATCCCCATCGGCATCGGCCTCAGCCAGGACATCGACTCCAATATGGCCGTGCGCAACATGCTGTGGTGCCACGGCGGCTCCATTCAGGACAAGGACGGCAACCTCGTCCTCAATTCTCCGGAGACCCTCAGCGCGCTCGAGTACGCGAAGCGACTGTACTCCGTGGGCATGACGCAGGCCGTGCTGTCGTGGAACGCGGCCTCCAACAACCAGGCGTTCAACGCCCAGGAGACGTCGTACATCCTGAACTCCATCTCCGCGTACCGCACGGCCCAGGACAACAACCTGCCCGTGCTCGAGAACTACTTCTTCGTGCCCGCCCTCAAGGGGCCCACGGGCATCATGCTGGCGTCCGAGCACGTCATGAGCGGCTACGTGGTCTGGAAGTTCTCCAAGAGCCAAGAGTCGGCCAAGGAGTTCCTCGTCGCCCTTATCGACGCCTCGCGGGAGTCGATGCTCGCGAGCAAGCTCTACAACTTCCCGTCGTTCTACGGCGCGGTGGCCGATCCCGCCACCCCCATGAGCCGGAAGTACGAGTCGGGAGCGAACTGGATCTCCAAGCAGTGCAACAATGACCCGTTCGGATCCAAGCCGGCGGACAAGCTGGCCCTCCTGGCCAAGGCCCTGCCCTGGTCGACCAACCTGGGCTATCCCGGCTTTGCCAACCCGGCCGAAGGCGAGATCTTCGACACCTACGTGATCACCGACATGTTTGCCAAGGCGGCCACGGGCGCCCTCGCGCCCAAGGACGCGCTGGCCGAGGCAAACACCCGCGCCAAGGAGATCTTCGGCAAGTGGCGCAAGAAGGGCATGGTTCCCGGAGGCGCGAAGGACCGGTAGCCGCCGGCGCCGACCGCGCATCGAGGCCGACAGGTGGGCCCGGGGCATGACGGCCTGGCTGTCGGCCTGCGTTTGACCCCACCATGGACACTGCAGAGGCCGGACCCACCGCGACCTTCCTCAAGCCCGCGGATACCCTGTCGCCGCGCGACCGTCGTCTGGGCCAGTGGCTCCTCGCCCCGGCCCTCGCCTACATCTTCCTGCTCGTGGCCCTGCCCTTCCTCCTCGCGCTGCTTCTCAGCCTGACCAATTCTTCCGCGGGCAGTCTCGACTTCTCCTTCGTGGGGCTGCAGAACTTCAGGAACGTGGTGACAAATCCCGTCTTCCTGCGGGCGCTCCGCAACACCTTCGTCTTCACCTTCGTTTCCCAGTTCCTCGTCATCGCGCTCGGCAACATGCTCGCCCGCGCCCTCCTCAAGCCGTTCCGCGGCAAGCTCCTCGTCCGCTTCCTCATCCTCATGCCGTGGGCCGCTCCCATCTCCCTCGCCACCCTCGGCTGGCTCTGGATCTTCGACTCCACGTTCAGCGTGATCAACTGGCTGCTGAAGGTGGTGGGCTGGCTCGGCCCCGGCCAGTGGTACTACTGGCTCGGCGATCCGGCTCTCGGCATGGTCGCCATCATCACCGTGCACGTGTGGCGGCTCCTGCCCTTCTCGACGGTGATTCTCCTCGCCGGGCTGACCTCGATCCCCGCCGAGGTCCACGAGGCCGCCGACATCGATGGAGCGGGTCCCCTCGCCAAGGCCTTCCAGGTCACCATCCCCATGATGTTGCCGATTCTCAGCGTGGCCATCCTCTTCGGCACCGTCTTCACCTTCACCGACATGAACGTGGTGTACCTCCTGACGCGCGGCGGCCCCTACAACAGCACCCACGTCCTCGCGAGCCTCGCCTATCAGGAAGGGGTGCTGGGAGGTGACGTGGGGCGGGGGGCCTCCATTGCGATCTTCCTCCTGCCCCTTCTCGTGGTGATGGCGATTCTCATGCTGCGCAGCTCGCGCCGCGCGGAAGTGGCCTAGTCATGCGCCGCCGCCCCCTGCGCAAGGCGCTCGCCACCGTGGGCCATCGGGTCACCATCCTCGGCTTCACCGCCTTCGCCATCTTCCCCTTCTACTGGATGCTCATCACCACCTTCAAGCAGAACAGCGACCTGTACGTCGGCGCCTCCAACACCGCCCATAACCCCTTCATCTTCAATCAGCCGCCCACGCTCCTTCATCTCGAGACGCTCTTTCAGAACACGCTCTACCTCACCTGGCTCTTCAACGCCCTCTGGGTGGGCGCCATCGTCGTGCTCATCACGCTCGTGCTCGCCGTGCCCGCCGCCTACAGCCTGGCCCGCCTCACCGGGCGCTGGGGCGAGCGGCTCTCCATCGGTATCTTCCTCACCTATCTCGTGCCCTCCACCCTCCTCTTCATCCCCTTCTCGCGGCTCGTGGCGCTCTTGGGTCTGCAGAACCAGCTGGGGGCCCTCGTCCTGATCTACCCCACCTTCACCGTGCCCTTCTGCACATGGCTTCTCATGGGATTCTTCAAGACCCTCCCGAAGGAGGTCGAGGAGTCGGCCATGGTCGACGGATGCAGCCGGCTGGGGGCCATCGGCCGGATCGTGCTACCCCTCGCCATGCCGGGGCTTCTGACCGTGGTCATCTTCGCGCTGACCCTCACCATCCAGGAGTTCGTCTACAGCCTGACCTTCATCTCCTCCGTCGAGCGCATGACGGTCAGCGTGGGCGTGCCCGTGGCCCTCGTGCGAGGCGATGTCTACTACTGGGGCTCTTTGATGGCCGCGTGCCTGATCACGAGCGTGCCCCTCGCCATCATCTACAACTTCTTCCTCGATCGCTTCATCGCCGGCTTCACCATCGGCGCCATCAAGTAGCCGCCTCGCTCGCTGCCGAGGGCGAGCGCGTTCAGCACCTGCTGCGGCAGGAGCGTCCGGGTCACGCCCGCCCCCCCTACTTCACGTAGACGAATTTACCGTTGGCCCCGTCGGCATCCATCTTCACCTGCGCGACGTAGGATTGCTTCTGGTTGATCTCCCCGCCCGGCGACGGCGTGAAGGAGATTTCCCCGAGCGGCGTGTCGTAGGTGCCCTGCAGGAGCTGCTTGTTCAGATCCACGCGGAGGGCGGCGAGGTCCAGGCCGGCGATGGGCGTCTTCTTGTCGAGCGCCCGCAGTGCCTCCACGAAGACCTGGATGGCGGTGAAGGACTGCGCGCCGAACTGGGGCGGGTCCTTCGTCTGCCTATCCTTGTACATCGACCGGAACGTGTCGTTGATCTTGCTCTTGAACTCCGGGCTGTAGGCCTGCGCGATCAGCAGTCCGTCGCAGTGCACCTTGCAGATCGGGAAGATATTGGTGGTGTTGAGGCCGTTGCCTCCGATGATGAGGGCTTTGTACCCGAGCTCGCGGAGCTGCTTGACCACGTTGGCGCCGTCCGTCTGCAGCCCCGAGATGATGATGAGGTCGGGGTTGGCCTCGAGGGCGTTGGTCACCGGGGAGGTGAAATCCGTGTCTGTCGTCTGGAAGGTCTGGACGGTCGCCAGATCGAGCTTGAAGGTGTCCTTGACCGCGGACTGGAAAGTCTCCGTCTCCGACTTGTTGAACGCCTCGTTCTGCGCGTACATCACGGCCACCTTGCGGATCTTCGGGTTGATCCCGAGGGCCGCCTTGATCGCGGCCGGCGCCACGATGGTCACCGGAGCGGAGACGCGCGACACGTATTCGCCGATCTGCGCGATGCCCTTGGCCGTGTTCGAGGGGCCGATCACCGGGACCTTCGCGCGGTTGGCGATGGGATCGGCGACGAAGGCCTGCTGCGAGAGGCTGGGCCCCACGATGCCCACCACCTTCGCGACATTGATGAGGTTCTGGAACGCGTTGATGGCGGTGGCTTCATCACTCCCCGCGTCCTGGAAGACGAGCTTGATAGGACGGCCGTTGACCCCGCCCAGCTTGTTGAAATAGTCCTCGGCGATCTGCGCCCCGAGAACCTGCTCCTGGCCGGCCGGGGCCACCTTGCCCGTCTGAGCGAGGGCTATCCCGATCGGGATCGGCTGAGCCTGAGACCATGCGGAGCCCGCCGTGGACGCAAGCACCAAGCTGGCTGCGAGGATCGCCACCCATCTCGCCAGGGGAACCCGCATCGGCTGTCTCCCTCTCGGATCAATAGCCCTCTGCACCCGGCCCGGGGCCCACGAGGGGCCGCGAGTCTAGCATCTTTCGGGCCTGCAAGTTGCCGGGAAGCTTGACACGGATCGAGACGCGCTCATAGAATCAGACCGACCAGTCGGTCTACCTTCACCCCAGGGAGGCGCGCTTGCTAGCCCTCGACACAGTTCCCGTACGCTTCCGCGACCCCCGTCTCACTCCTGTTTGGGACAAGGTCCGAACCGGGCAGCGCCTCGGCCGAGAAGACGGCCTGCTCCTTTTCGAGACCGAGGATCTTCACGGGCTCGGGGGCATGGCCAACTTCGCCAAGTCGCGCCTGCACGGCGACCAGGTCTTCTTCGTGCTCAACCGCTACATCAACCCGACCAATGTCTGCGTGCTGTCCTGCTCCTTCTGCGACTTTGCCCGCAAGAAGGGCGAGGCGGGCGCCTTCGAGAATTCCATCGAGGACGTGCTCGACATGATCAAGCCGGGCACGCGCGAGGCACACATCGTGGGCGGCCACCATCCCGACTGGCCCTTCGATTACTTCGAGCGGATGATCGAGGCCATCCACGCCGCGCGGCCGGAAACGCAGATCAAGGCCTTCACGGCGGCGGAGATCGACTACTTCTGGCGCCGCTGGAAGATCGAGCCTCTGGAAGCCCTCACGCGGCTCAAGAAGGCGGGCCTGCACTCCATGCCGGGCGGCGGGGCGGAGATCTTCTCCAAGCGTCTCCAGAAGGAGCTCCACTACACCGGCAAGGCGAACGCCGACCGCTGGCTCGAGATCCACGGCATCGCGCATTCCCTGGGCATCAAGACCAATGCCACGATGCTCTATGGGCACATCGAGACAATGGCCGAGCGCGTCGAGCACCTCCTGCGTCTGCGCGAGCAGCAGGACAGGAGCGGGGGCTTCCTCACCTTCATTCCCCTCGCGTATCAGATCGGGAACACGAAGCTGGTGCCGCGCCAGACGCCGCCCACGGACGATCTCCGGACCATCGCCGCCGCTCGCCTGCTCCTCGACAACTTCCCGCACATCGAGGCCTACTGGGTGATGATCGGCGAAGAGACGGCCTCCGTCGCCCTCCACTTCGGCGCCTCCGACGTCAACGGCACGCTGGAGGACGAGAAGATCGCCCACGCGGCGAAGGCGGCCAGCCCAGCCGGTCTCGCGCAGGAGCAGATCCTCCGCATGATCAAGGACGCGGGCAAGGTGGCGGTGGAACGCGATGCTCTCTACCACGTCGTGAAGGTCTGGAGCTAGGCGTGCTCGCCGAGATCCGCGCCAAGGTCGAAGCGGGCAAGCGGCTCGATCGCGCCGACGGCCGATGGCTCCTCACGGACGCCCCCCTCCTCGACCTCGGCAGCCTCGCTCAGGAGATGCGGTTCCGCGTGCATCCGGAGAGGCAGGTCTCATTCGTCATCGACTCCAATCCCAACTACACGAACGTGTGTATCACCGACTGCCAGTTCTGCGCTTTCTACCGCAGGCCCGGCCATCCCGAGGCCTGGACCCTCACCGTCGAGCAGGTGCTGGAGAAGGTCGAATCGGCGGCCAAGGGCGGCGCCACCACGGTCCTGCTCCAGGGAGGGCACAACCCCGCCCTCCCCCTCGACTACTACATGTCGATCGTCCGCGAGACGCGGCGGCGCTTCCCCCAGGTCACCCCGCACTTCTTCACGGCCTCCGAGATCATGACCATGGCCGACGTCTCGGGACTGTCCATGCCCGAGGTGCTGACCTGCCTCAAGAACGCGGGGCAGACCACCCTCCCCGGGGGCGGCGCCGAGGTACTCTCGGAGCGCGTCCGCCGGCGCATCGAGCCCAAAAAGGGCGGCCCCAAAGCCTGGCTCGACGTGCACCGCGAAGCCCACCGGCAGGGCTTCAAGTCCACGGCGACCATGATGTACGGCCATGTGGAAGCTCCGGACGACATCGTCGATCACTGGGAGGCCATCCGTGATCTCCAGGACGAGCACGGAGGGTTCACCGCCTTCGTGCCGTGGTCCTTCAAGCCGGGCAACACCCTGCTCGAGAAATGGATCAAGACCTACCAGGGCCCGAATGCCTATCTCAGAATGCTCGCGGGCTCGCGTCTCTATCTCGACAATTTCGCCCACGTGCAGGCCTCGTGGTTCTCGGAGGGCAAGCGGGCGGGACAGGTCGCGCTGCACTGGGGCGCGGACGATTTCGGCGGGACGCTCTTCGAAGAGAATGTCCACGCGGCCGCCGACTACGTGAACAAGACCACGGTGGACGAGATCGTGATGCTCATCCGCGAGGCGGGCTTCACTCCGGCTCAGCGCACCACGGAATACGAGATCATCAAGGTCTACTGATGGCGCTCCCGCATTGAAGACCCCTCACCCCGCTCTCTCAGGGGAGAGGGAGAGGCTCAGATCGGGTCGACGGGCGGGAGGGTGGGGATCAGCTTCTTCGAATGGGCGAGGCCATAGAGGCGCTCGAGGGCGGCCTTGCCGTCCGGACCGAGGCGCTTGGTGTAGTCGTTCACGTACATGAGGACGAACTTCCGGCAGGTTTCCTTGTCGATACCCCGCCCATACCGCATGGCATACTCCAGCGCCTCATCCACGTGAGCGTAGGCATAGTCGATCGAGTCGCGGAGGGCCTGCGACAGCTTGCGGTGGACGGTCTCGCCGAGATCGCGGCGCATCACGTTGATGCCGAGGGGCAGGGGCAGCCCCGTCTCGCGCTCCCATTCGTGTCCCATGTCGAGCACTTTGACGAGCCCCATCTGCTCATGCGTGATCTGCCCCTCGTGGATGAGCAGTCCGAGATCGGCCTGCCCCTCGAGCACGGCCTTGGGGATCTTGTCGAATGCCACCTCGATGAGAGGCGGATCCCCCACGTAGAGGCGCAGGAGAAGCGCGGCGGTGGTGTGGCTGCCCGGAATGGCGACCACCTTCTGCTCGAGCTCGCTCCGGGCGACCGGCCCACGAGCCACGAGGATGGGGCCGTAGCCCTTGCCCATGGAAGCGCCCGGATCCATCATCCGATACTGCTCGTGGACGAGGACATACGTGGCGGCGGAGACGGCCGTCACTTCGAGCTCGCCGGTACGGGCGCGGCGGTTCAGGGATTCGATGTCCTCCAGCACGTGCTCCACCTCGATGCCCTCGGCCTTCACTTTGCCCGCGGTGAGGGCGTAGAACATGAAGGCGTCGTCGGGATCAGGGCTGTGGCCGATACGAATCAGCATCGCCTCTCCTCATGATCAGGGTGGCCACGCGCGAGCGCATTCTGCACGCGGCGCTGACGGTATTCGCCCGCAAAGGGTATCACAAGGCCCTGGTGGACGATATCGTCCGCGCCTCCAGAACCTCGAAGGGCGCCGTGTATCATCACTTCCCCAACAAGGAAGCGCTCTTCCTCTCCCTCGTGGATGACTTCGCGGCGCGTCTGGCTCGCGCCGTGGCCGACGCGATCGCCCGCTCCCACGGCGCTCTCGGCAAAGTGGAGGCGGCGCTGCGGGCCGGGCTCGAGACCTTCGCCGGCAATCGCGCGCTCGCGCGCATCCTCCTCCTCGAGGCGGTGAGCCTGGGCCCCGCCTATGAGGCCAAGCGCGCCGAGATCCACGAGCGGTTCGCCTCGCTGATCCGGGGCTATCTCGACGAGGCGGTGGCCGAGGGCTCCATCCCGCCTCTCGACACCCGAGTGGCCACGCTCGCCTGGCTGGGGGCGGTCAACGAGGTGGTGATCCAGTGGCTCTCGCGTGGAGAGCCCGACCTGCTCTCGGAAGGCGTGCCCGCCCTCACGCCCATGCTTCTCAGAAGCATAGGCGCCCGCACCTAGGAGAGGTCGAGGAAGTCGAAGCCTCGGCCGCGTGGAGGTGGTGGCTCCGGGGAAAAGCCGAGGCGAAAGTCCCCACCCTTGATCGCCCGGAGAATCGCATCGCGGCTGCGCGCCGCGTTCACCTCGATCCAGGCCCGCCCGAACTCGGCGTCCAGATGCGAGTCATCGGTAGCGATCTTTGGCAGGTGGATTCGCTCGACGTCGTACTGGGCCTGGTAGACCCCCGTATCCGTGATTTCGACGGCATGAATGGGGAGGCCCGCGTTGGTAATGACGTCGATGCGGGCGAGGACCTGCTCGACCCCCAGGGAATAGCGCGCCGGATGATTGAGTACATACAGCGTCTCCCGATCACCCATGACCTTCCCCACGTGCTGCGACAACGGCCGAAAGTCGATCTCGATTCCCGTGAGCACGAGCAGGCGGTCATCACCGGACGGGATGTTGAACCAGTAGTCCTCGTCGATCCGGTCGTCGTGGTCGGTGATAGCCAGGAAGTCATAGCCGAGATCACGGTAGCGCTCGATCACTTCGCCGACAGGACGCCGCCCGTCGGAGAACGTGGTATGGGCGTGGAGATTGCCTTTCAGGAGAGACACGGCAGCCTGCTGGGTGAGAGCGCGGTCAGCGGGGAACGGAAGCTGGCGTGACGGCGGTCTTGGGCGGCCCACCCCAGGTGATCGCGAAGCCAAAGCTCAACCAGCCCGGCTGCCGCGTATGCATGGGGCCGTCGCCCGTCACCACGCCTACCGGCGACGTCCACCCCGCCAGACCCATCCGCCCCGTCTCGGTTTCCTTCGTCAAGGGGGCAATGAACGCCGGGTCGTATCTCACGGTCGGATCGCCGTAGACCGAGGGGAAATCGTTGTCGAGGGTCCGCGTGGGCTCGCTGCCTGGCTTCTCGGGACGGATGATCTCGAACTTTGGCGCGGGAGGCGTGGCCGTCGACTCGATTTCGACCCCCGACTGCGCCATGGCACGGCCGGCCCCGAAGAGAGCTAGGGCCACTCCTAACGCGATTGCCAATCTCCTGGGCGACATACATCTAGTCTCCCAGATACCCGAGGTTCAGGCAAGCGAAACCCCCCGCCCCCTGAACCTACCGAAAACCCTGAGCATTAGGCTTCCTGAAACCAGGCAGCGCCGAAGGCCCTTAGCCGATTCGGCAGAGAGCAGGAATGGCGCCCATATCGTCGATGCGCTCGAGATCGAGAACGGTGCGCTCCAGCACGGTGACGCGATCCGGGGGCAGAGCCCGCGCCGCATTGTCACGAAACTTGGCGATGACCTCGTCGGCACCAATGGGCCGGTCGGGTCCGCCGCGCTGGCTCTCCTCGCGCGCCTCCATCACGTCGCCGTCCCTGAGCCGCACCTTGACCCAACCGGGGAAAGTCTCCGGATAGCGCGAGGCGGCGTCGATGCTGAAGCGCACGCGATCGGCGAGCGCAAGCAGCCGCGGATCACGAATGCTCTCCTCGGTGAACGAGCCGATGCCGACACGATCGTCGCCCAACGCGGCCGCCACGCAGAAGGCGAGGCTGAACTTGGCATCGTAGGACGTCCGTGGGCGGCGCTTGGCCTCCTCGGGCTCGCAGACGATGGGTACCTCTCCCGCCGGCACGAGGCATTCGATCTCTGCCACGTGATCCGCACGAAGGGCCTTGTCTCGCTTGAGTCCGGCCACGGCATCGAGGTAGGCGTGATTCAGATGGCAGCACGGGTAGAGCTTGAACGAGCTCCGCAGGGTCTCCCACTCATCTCCAAGATTCTTCAGGTGCCTGGCTATGTCGGGCGTCTCCCCGAGGGTCGCACGGTAAAAGCCCAGCCGCCCCTCGAGCGCCGTCGCCGGGCCCGTGAAGCCCCCCTGAGCCAGTGCGGCCGCCTGTATCCCCGATTGTGCCGCCCACCCGGGATGCAAGCGCTTGACCCACGAGCCATCCTCGAGGAACTCCATCACGCCCGACGCCATGCTGGCCGAGATCCCGAGCGAGGCGGTGAGGCGATCGGCATCGAGCCCGAGACACTTGCCCGCGGCCAGGGCGGCGCCGAAAGCTCCGCATGTCGCGGTGGCATGCCAGCCGCGCTCATGAAAGCGACCCGGAGCCGCCATGCCCACGCGGATCATCCCCTCGTAACCGGCCACGAGCGCGGTCAACGCCGCCCTCCCGTCGAGGTGCTCGGACTCCGCCAAGGCGAGCACCGCGGGCACGAGAACGGCGGATGCGTGGCAGACCGAGTCGGCATGCGTGTCGTCGAAGTCGAGGCCGTGGGCAAGGGCGCCATTGGCGAGCGCGGCCTGGGGCGGCGCCGCCGTGAGCGCCGAGCCCCAGATCGTGCTGAGCCCCGGGCCGCCCCAGCGCGCCGCGAGCGCGAGCACCGCGGGCACATGGTCCTCCCGTGCCCCGGCCAGCGCGCAGCCGATCGTATCGAGCACGCGCAGCGCGGCATTGTCCCGCACCGGGGCCGGCACATCCTCCGCGCGCAATCCGTGCGCCCATTCCGCCAGCGTGCGGGCGGCCGGGGTCATCTATTTCTTCCCGCGCGGTAAGGCCACGAGTGCCGACCCCTTGGCCGTGATCTCGCTTCGCTGGTTCTCCGCCACGAGATCCAGCTCCACCAGCGACTGTCCACCCTCCTCGCGCTTGCCCGTGACGGTGCCGCGGCACCAGGTCACGTCGCCGATCAGGTTGTGGCGCCGCACCTGGGCGGAGAGACGGCGGAGCTGGCCATCGTTGCCCATCCAGTTGGTCACGACGTGACCGAGCCAGGCCACGCGCTCCGGACCGTAGTCGTAGGCGCCCGGCACACCCACCGTGCGGGCGAAGGGCTCGTCCCAGTGCACTCGCTCGGGAGGCTCGGGCACTCCAAAGGCATTGGGGATTCCCAACGCGGGGTGGCGCTCGAAGAGATCGAAAGCGAGCCCGTGGGCGCGCACGTACAGGCTGCCCCAGCCCTGGACGAAGGCCACCACCGACGTGACGGTGAGCGGCCCCTTGCACACCGTCGGCAAGGCGTCGCCGACCTTCACGTCGTCCCACAGCCGCGGCTTCGCTCCACGAATCTCTTCGTCGCGGTAGGCACGGACGATGTGATCGATCTCGTCGTCGCTATAGCGGTGCGGCTCGACGGCCTTGTATTTGCCGCGCTCGCGTGCGGTGTCTCGCTCGGTGCGGAAGCACCACGAGTCGGCCTCACATACGATCTCCCCGCGCTGATTTTGGAACGTCGTACGGTACACCTGCTGGATGGCACGCTTGGCGAAGGCGGACGGCTTTTCGATGAGATCCTTCAGCACGCTCTCCCCCCCGATGCGGTCGCCTTCGCGTATGGCCCGATGCCACCGGAAGTCCGTGCCGCCATACATGGCATGGATGCCGGGCAGTCCCCCGACATACCCGGAGACAATGCGGTCCATGGCGAAGAGGATGGTGGGCGGGGCCAGGCCGGCCTCGGCCCAGTGGGGATTCCTGTCGCCGATGCCGTGGGCCCAGTGCCGTATGGCATCGGGGGTGGCGAATTCGATATAGGGCTCCGGCCGTCGAACGGGCTGGCCGAGCCTCTCGCGCAACCCGGCGAGCGCCTCGGGAGTGATCGTGGGGAATCTGGGCGGCGTGGACATGGGGCCAATTGTGGCCACGCTCCGCCCGTGGGTCAAGGAATGTTGTAGCATTTCGTCATGCCCAGCCGATCCTGCCCGACGGCGCCGCTTGCCCTCCTGGCCCTGTGTCTGCTCTCCGGCTGCGCCTCTTCCACCAGCAGCACCGCGCTACGCGAATCGGGTTTCCGCGCTACCACCATCCGCCGGCCCGCCCTCCTCGTTCGGGTGAACGTCGCCGACGACGTGGGCGAGCGCGAGCGTGCCCGCATCCCCGAGGACTACCAGGCCGCCGTGGTGGAAGGACTCGACCGCCTCGGCATCCTCGCCGTCGATGTGGCGGTGGCGCCCTCCGGTCGTAGCCGGGCGCTGGATGGCATCGATCGCACCTCCGCTCTCACGCGCGCGCGCGAGGCGGGGGCGGAGCACCTCGTGATCGTGGACGCTCGCCTGTCCCGGGGCGATCTCCCTCACTGCAAGGAGAAAGGGCGCAGGCTCGTCGGCCCTACCACCTACTGGGACGCCGCGCTCGAGATCGATCGGGTATCGGACGGCAAGCCGCTCTTGGTCGAACCGCCGGGCGAGGAGCTGCGCGCGGTCGACGTGGAGCTCGACTGCAAGACGGGCCGCCTCATCCGGCGCAGGAGCATGGACGAGCTCATCAATGACTCCGTCGGCTTGGTCCTGGCCCCCTTCAGCTCCCGCTAAAGAACTCCCCTAAACCCCCGGTTTCGTGTATTGTCTTGAACACCCGCCGCTGCCGGCCAGCGGCCGCGGGCACATCGATCAGCAGGATCGGGGGAGCCAGGCCGTGCCCAACTTCATGGATCCGTCAAGCGGCGTTTTCGGCGAGGAAGCCTTCCAGCAGCTCCTCACGCGGGAGGCGTCGCGCGCCACACGCTACCAGGACTTCTTCTCGGTCTGTCTCGTTCGCCCGGACGGTCCAGCCCCCGAGCCCGATGAGACGATGCAGCAGGCGGTAGCGCGCAAGATCACCCAGTTCCTCCGCTCCACCGACGTGGTCGCTCACACCCGCGACGGCATCGCCATCCTCCTCCTGAACACTCCGGACGCCGATGCGGCCAAGGTGGTCGAGCGGATCCGCTCGCACATCGAGAACGTCTCCTTCCAGCCGGACCCGGGGGCGACCTCCCGCCGGGTGACCCTCTCGATGGGCCTCGTATCGTTCCCGCGCGACGGCCACAACGAGACCGTCCTCCTGGCCCGTGCGCAGGCCCGTCTCAAGGAAGCGAGCGAGCGCGGAGGCAATCAGGTAGTCGCCACCGACGCCAGCTGAGCCGACCGCTCCACAAAATGAAAAGGCCGGAGATGCGTCCCGGCCTTTGCGCTCTCGGCGACGAAGCTCGAGAAGCCGCGGTCAGTCGCGCTCCTCTCTCACCGGCAGGGTTTCCGGCACGCCCTTCTCATCCTCCATGTGCCCAATCACCCACCGTGGCCATGACACCGGCTCCGATCCTTGTCCGCCCGCGGAGGCGTCGGAAGGGGACGCCTCGGTCGCCTCGCCCCGCATCTTGGCGATCAGGCCCGTGTATGGGTAGTCGCGCAGGATGCGGCTGAACTGGGCCCGGTAGTTGGCAATGAGACTCACGTCTTCGATGATGACGTCTTGTACCTTCCAGCGATCGCCACGTCGCACCATCCGGTAGTCAACGGGCAAGTCACTCCCGTTCCGCCCGAGGAGCGTGGTGGCGACGACAGCCTGATCGCCGGCCACGGACTCGCCCACGTATTGGATCTTCACTCCGCCGGATACGCTCGCCTTGGTCACGATGGCCGCGACAAAGCCACGCTCGAGGACACCCGAGAAGAGCTCGATGAACTCGTCCTGTGTCTCCCGCGGCTTCGAGGACCACGCGGCCCCCAGAGCGAGGGCGGCCGCCTCGCGAAACTCGATCATCTCGTTGACCAGCTGACGGATAGCCTGGCGGGCTTCTTCGAGGCCGCGTGAGCGATCGGCCCCGCGCAGAATGGTATTGGCGCGGTTGAAGAACGCCTCCATGGTCTCCGTCGGCGAGGCAGCATCAACGGGCGCGGCCGAGACCAGCCCGACCATCAGAGCGATCAAGAGTGCCAGAGGCCACCCGGTAGACATGGGCATGTAGGATAGTTCAGCTCCGGAATCCCCGCCTCGCCCATTTCCGGCGATGTCACCTCCCCTGCCCCTTTCCGTCAGCGTAGAGCCGGCGCTGTACGGAACTCCTTGATTGTATGGACGTAGGCCTGATGGCCTTCCTCTTGCTATCCCAAGGAGCCCAGGAGGAATGCTCCCGTGAAAAGACTCATGGTCCTCGGCGTCATCAGCGCGCTCTTGCTCTGCTTCGAAAAACTCTCGACGGGCCGGAAGACCCAAGTGGCGACACCTCAGACTCCCCGCATCGTGACATTGCAGGAAGTGCTCAAGCATCACGAAGCGCTCCCGCCCACCGCGAGAGCTTTCTACGAGGCGCTCCTCGCCCAAGGCGAAGTCCTGGCAGTTCAGGTGGAGTATCTTCCCGATCCGCTCCTCTGGCTCACCACCACGCCGGAGCAGGCGCGCTGGATGCGGGAGCAGCATAACGGGTCGGCAGGTCTGGAATCCGTGGTGATGAGCGCCGCCGACGCTCACGACCTCCTGGCCGCCATGGGCAATGCGGCGGCGCCGAGCACGTTGCACGAGATCGCCGAGGTCCTCGTCTCGCAGGCTCCCACCGAGGTGTAGAGCGCGCGGACTATCCCCCTCGCCGAGCGAGCCACCACGCGTCTCGACGGATACGCGGCACGCAAAACCGGAGGGCGAATCGCCCTCCGGTTTTTGCCATCAGGTCCTTGAAAAGCACCCCAGCCGCCAGCCGCGGAGGCTCACATTGGTCCGGGAGCGGGCACCGGCGACGCAATGGAAGAATTCGGTGACTGTCCCTTGACCGAATCTACGGGCTCTCGCGCCGCTCGGTCCTGAAACGCCTGATGACCTCGTCGGCCTGGGTGGGAACCGCTGGGGGAGGCACCGACATGTACTTCCGGAGGGCCGCCTTGGTTCGCGGCCCCATGATTCCATCGATGGGTCCGGGATCATACCCGGACTTCGCGAGGGCCTCCTGAAGCTCGCGGACGTGCTCGGGTGTCGCAGCGATTGTGCCAGGGATCCGTGACGATTTCGTCCCTTGGGCGGATGCCATTCCGATCAGGAGTACCCCCGCCGCGATGGAGGTCAGCATCACTATGCCGGCGCGCGCGAAACGGATTCTTCGCATGGCGAGTACCTCCTCGCCCCCCGCGGGCTGCATCGTGAGTGCCAGTACGCCCAACCACCTGGAGCCGAGGGCCCACACGCCCGATTCGACGGCAATTGCCAGCGTTGTCACCAGTTTCTGTCCCCAAGGCGTTGGGTGGTCGATCCGGTTCCCTGCCGGTGCCTGATGGGATCTAACTGGGAAGATGTTCCTGCCTCAGTCGAACCTTCCCTGTCTGCGGATTCTCCCCTCGCAGGACGCGAGGAGATCGAAGGCAAAACTCTCGTCGACTGCGGGATCTGCCTGCGCCGTCGGGGAAACCACGGACACCCGTCAAGGAGTCCGGTTCGTCGCGATACCGATCGCCAAGCCCCGGGAAGTCGCCGGACGTTGCCAGAAGGACGAGACTGAAGTCCAGCCGGATACGGCCGTACCCGACGTCGGGGTATCAGCAAAGTGCTGAGGCTTCTGCTAGACTCCCGCCCAGCCTGTAAGCGGGCTCCTCCATGGACCCATTGCCCCACGCCCCGCATCCCCTCGCGCCTGACCCGCAGACCCCCTGCCGGAAGACCCGGTGATGGAGCGGCGCACCTTCATGGCGATGCTCACCGGCGGCATCGTCGTCGCGCCGCTCGCCGCCGTGGCCCAGCAGCCAGGGAAAGTTCCGCGCATAGGTTGGTTAGGCGGCCCCACGCGCGAGTCCGCGGAGCCTTTCCTCCGAACATTCCAGCGAGGGCTGAAGGATCTCGGCTGGGTTGAGGGTCAGAACATCGTCATCGAGTGGCGATTTGCGGGAGGGCGGGCGGAGCAGCTCCCCGGCCTCGCGGTGGAGTTGGTTCGGCTCCGTGTGGACCTCATTGTTGCGCCGTCAACGCCAACGGCGGTGGCCGCGAAGAACGCGACCAAGACGATCCCCATTGTCACGGTGGGAGGCGCCGATCCTGTTGGGTTGGGGCTCGTCGCCAGTCTGGCCAAGCCAGGGGGGAACATCACAGGGTTGACCAGCGCTGTCGGTCCAGAGATAGCCGGAAAGCAATTGGCGCTGCTCAAGGAGACCGTCCCGAAGGTCTCCCGGATGACCGTTCTCTGGAATCCCACTACTCCAGGCAACGAACTCGCTTTGAGAGAGGCGGGGATCGCGGCCCGGGCGTTGAGGGTAGAGCTTCAACTCCTGGAGGCGCGCGGGCTCAACGACTTCGAGAGCGCTTTCGCGGCGATGAGCACAAAGCGCGCAGGCGCGCTCCTCGTCCTAGGCGATGTCATGTTCACTACTTACCGAATGCGGCTGGCAAGCCTAGCGGCGAAGAGCCGCCTGCCGGCCATTTACGCAACCAGGCAGTTTGTGGACGAAGGGGGTCTCATGGCCTATGGCGCGAACATTTTGGACAATTTCCACCGCGCCGCTGTCTACGTGGACAAGATCCTGAAAGGCGCGAAGCCCGGCGACCTCCCCATCGAGCAGGCCACGAAGTACGAGCTGGTGATCAACCTCAAGACCGCCAAGGCCCTCGGCCTGACGATCCCACCGTCGCTGCTGGGGCGGGCGGATCAGGTCATCGAATGAACCGCAGAAGCTTCGTCGGCACACTGGGGCTCGGCCTGCTCGCCGCGCCGCTCGCCGCCGATGCGCAGAAGCGGGGCAAGACGTGGCGGGTCGGGTTCCTGGCAGGTGGCGCGCGGCCGCCGGACGGTTCCCCACCGCTGGCCCTGCGGCAGGCCTTACAGGAGCTCGGCTATGTCGAGCAGCAGAACGTTGTTTATTTCGGCCGGTGGGCCGAGGCCAAGCAGGATCGGCTCCCCGGACTCGCCGCCGAGCTCGTCGGACTCAAAGTGGACGCGATCGTGACGGTGGGACGACCAGCGGCCGGGGCGGCCAAGCAGGCGACCTCGTCGATCCCGATCGTGTTGGCCAATGTCGGTGAGGCCGTCGCCATCGGGTTGATCCAGAGCCTCGCGCAGCCCGGGGGCAACGTGACCGGGATCACCGATCAATCTGTGGATCTGAGCGCGAAGCGCCTGGAGTTCCTCAAGGAAGCGGTGCCGAGAGCGGCGCGCATCGCGGTTCTCTGGAACGCCGACGATCGGGGGATGACCTTGCGCTACCGGGAAGCGGAAAAGGCCGCCCAGATGCTGCACGTCACCGTGCAGCCGCTCGGGGTACGCGAGCCGAACGATTTCGATACGGCCTTTTCGGCAATGAGCCTCAACCGTCCTGATGCGCTTTCCCTGGTTACGGACGCGCTGACGATACTCAACCGCAAGCGCATCATCGACTTTGCGCGGACGCACCGGATTCCAGCCATGTACGAGTTCGCCTTCCTCGTCCGGGACGGGGGATTGATGTCTTACGGGGCGAGCCCGGATGATAACTATCGCCGGGCCGCGAGCTACATCGATCGTATTTTCAAGGGAGCCGCACGAGGGACTTACCGGTCGAGCTGCCGACCCGATACTACCTCACCATCAATCTCGCGACCGCCAAGGTCCTCGGTCTCACGATCCCGCCGTCGCTGCTGGGGCGCGCGGATGAGGTGATTGAGTGATAGGCCGGCGCACGTTTCTCGCTGGCACTGGTGCGGTGCTCCTCGCTGGCCGCTCGCCGCCGAGGCCCAACCGGCGGCCACGATCCCTCGAATTGGCTACCTGGCCGGCGCCGTGGGCCTTAGCCCCCACCTGAAGTGCCACCTGAAACCCGCCCATTCCGGTCAATGGGGCCCCCTGGAACGGGTCCCATACCCGCTAGGACGGGCGCGGTCGTGCGTGCGGCGTCCCACGTCTGAAACCGGCTAATCGAGACGCACGTGGCCCCTGAGCGTACAAATCAGCGGCCGAAAATATAACGAATCCCCGTGGGGAAGCGGGCGTGTCCTCCCTACGCCGCTGGGATTCTCAAGAGACTTAGCATCCGGTGTCCTTCCCCAGCCCTTCTGCTAGACTCGCGCTAACCTGCAAGGAGGGCTCATACCATGGGACCGAGTCAGTTGCCCGACCGCCCACACTCCTTCGCTCCTGGTTCGCAGAACTGTCTGCTACTTGCCCTGGCTGTGCCGTCGGCTCCTGGGGCGGGCGCGTCCAGGTCTGGGAGGTGAACGTCACGGGGATGGGGGCCACGGACGGCGCGGCCGCCGCCGGAGAGTATTCATGTTGGCTTCCTCCGGGACTATGCCCAGCACGCGCGCGCGGCACTGGAGTTCGCACGAGAATATCTCGACTCCGACGCGTTCTTACGTGCGTCTTGGCGCTAGCGCGCGTCTAGCAAGCTGCTCAGCACTTGCAGCGAGGTGGGTGCGTATCAGCGCGGTGAGGACCACGTAACCCCCGGATCCCCGGGAGGCGCGGTGATGGTGAATGAGGGGAAATGGGCGGACTGGTATCAGGGCGTGGAGAAGCCATGGCCATATGGGGACACCACGACCTATGAGATTGGCGCGGCATGGCTCGACGGCTGCGCTCTCATCGAGGATTGGGGCTGCGGCGCGGGCTGGCTGCGCACGTTGGTTCCGCCGGACCGGTATCGCGGCATCGACGGAACCTCCTCCCCCTTCTGCGACGAGGTGGTCGACTTGGTGTCGTACCGGAGCACCGTTCCCGCCATTTTTATGCGGCACGTCCTCGAGCACAACTATGACTGGGTCCGGATTCTCGACAATGCGCTCGCGTCGTTCAACGAGCGAATGGTTCTGATCCTGTTCACACCGGAGAGGGCGGCGACCGAAGAAATCTCCTTTCAGCCCGACGTCGGTGTTCCCGACATCGCGTTCCGGCTTGCCGACATCACCGATCGTTTTCCCCCGGACGTGAGGCATACCGTGCAGCGGATCGCCTCGGCCACCCAGTACGGCTCCGAGACCATTCTCCTTCTCGAGAGGTCGGCTCCTGGGGCTGACGGATGAAGTGACCCAATGATAGCCCGGCGCTCGTTCCTCGCTGGCACTGGTGCGGTGCTCCTCGCCGCGCCGCTCACCGCCCAGGCGCAGCAGGCCGCCCAGGCGCCGCGCATCGGCTTCCTCTGGGGCGGGACGCCGTCCCCGTCCCTGCTCCGCGAATTCGAGGACGCCTTGCGGGAGCGGGGCTGGGTGTCGGGGCGGAATATCACCATCGAGCACCGGGCGGCCGAGGGCCGTAACGAGCGCCTGCCGCAGCTCGCAGCCGAGTTGGCCCAGGCGCGGGTGAGCGTCATGGTGACCTCCCAGTCACCTGCGACGCAAGCCGCCAAGAAGGCCAGCGGCACGATTCCCATCGTCATGCTCGGCAACGGCGATCCTGTTCGGTATGGTCTGGTCAGCAATCTGGCGCGGCCCGAGGGCAACGTGACAGGTCTGTCGTTCCTGGTGAACGAGGTCAGCATCAAGCTGATCGAGCTGCTGAAGGAGGCGATCCCGAAGACCGAGCGAGTCGCGGTGTTCGTAAACCAGACCAACCCCGGGGCGGCGCCGTTTCTCGCCGACCTGATGTCGGTGGCTCCGCGGCTCGGCATCAAAGCCCGGCCGGTCGAGGCGAACACGATCGATGAGTTGGATCGGGCGCTCACTGCGCTAACCCGCGAGCCGGTCAATGCTGTTTTCCTGGTGCCGGAGTCCTTCATCTTTTCCCAGCGCCAGCGAATCATCGAGTTCGCCATGGTCCACCGGTGGCCCGCGGTCGGCCCCCTGCGACCTTACGTCGAGGCCGGCGGTCTCATGTCCTATTCGCCGCACGCCTCCACGCTCTATCGCCAAGCCGCCGTCTACGTCGATAAACTCCTCCGAGGGGCCAAGCCTGCCGACCTGCCCGTCGAGCAGCCCACCAGGTTCGAGCTGGTCATCAACCTCAAGACGGCCAAGGCCCTCGGCCTGACGATCCCGCCGTCGGTGCTGGGGCGGGCGGATGAGGTCATTCAGTGATGGAGCGGCGTGCGTTCCTGGCTGGCACCGGTGCGGTGCTCCTTGTCGCGCCGCTCACCACCGATCGCGCCGCTCACCACCGAGGGGCGACAGGCTAGAAATGAAGTGAGGCACCTTGCACAAGAGCCACCTCCGTCCCGTGGCCTCGTGTGCCCCGGCAACACCTACTGGAATGGCCACGGATGCACGAGTGGTCGTCGCCCTCCCGCCGAAGACCAGTATGTCGAGATTGTCCCTGGGAAGACCACGAAAGAAGAGATTCTGGCGCTCTTCGGCGAGCCCGACTACCGGTCGACCCAAGGAAGCGGAAACGAGGCTCTGAGCTATTACATGCACTCCTTGGGGCCACCCTATCCCATGTGGCTCCGCGACGCTTCGCTTCGCAATCGGAACGGAATGCTCATCTTCTTGATGGACCGGCGCGGACTCTTCGTTCGATACAGCGTCACATCGCAGCCACCTCCGTAGTCGGATGAGCAGCGAGGCAGAAGAACTCCACCGAGCCATCAGCACAAGCGTCCGGGACATGCTGGACGCCTTCCGCATCCAGGCGCAGGCGGGGCCCGTGACCGACAAGGCGCTCGAGGAGATCATCTTCCGGGCGGCGATGGCGTCGTCCAGAGAAGACGACCCTTAGGAAGGCCAATATTACCGGCTTCCGCTTTCATGACCTCCGACACACCTTCGCCAGTCACGTCCAGATGGGTCTAGGGGACCTCAGGGCGACATAAACGCTCCTAGGCCATGCCGACCCTCGCATGACAATGCGGTATGCCCACTTGTCCGATGCTCGACTGAGGGAGGCCGTAGGAAGTCTCACCCATCTCCACGCTAGTGCCACCCTAGGTGCCACTAGCACGGTGCTCGCCAAGAAATGAAAAGCCGGAGGTCAGTGTGACCCTCCGGCTTCTCAGCGAATCAAGTGGTGGACGATACTGGACTTGAACCAGTGACCCCCGGCATGTGAGGCCGGTGCTCTGCCAACTGAGCTAATCGTCCGTGGCAGGAAATCTACAGGCTTACAAGCCGCGCGTCAACCCGACGCCGTCCACTGTGCCCGAAACCGCGCCCGCGGCGCATTCAATGCCCGCACATTCGGATCACTGTAACCACGAGAATAAAAGCTACCGCCGCCAAGGCCAGATCGAATCGCCAGCGCCCCTTGTTTCGGTGACCTAGTCGCCGGCGGACCCAAGGGCTCATGGCGCGTCGTGGTGTGACCGCGTGACTTGCCCATCGAGGGGTCGCTCGACGTCATCAAGCTCGCGAGGGAGGGCACACTGGTTCATCTGGCTACGTGTACATTCGCCCGCGGTCTGTCAGCCGGAGCCATCCGCGCCCGATCCGATAGATGAACCACAATCCGACGAGCATCAGCGGCAGCCACGCGATGAGGAGGCCGATGCCGAGTGTGGCTACAACGAACAGGCCGCACAGCGTCACCCACAGCAGCCCGAACCAGAAGGTGCGGATCTGCCACCGAAAATGCGTCTCGAGCCACGTCCCGCGCACCTCGCTTCGCTTCACGTAGTTCAGGATGACGGCGATGATCGAAGGCCAGCCGGTGAGAAACGCGCCCACGACGGTGGCCGCGCCGACGATTCCCGTGACCAGGCTGAACGTGTGCAGGGCATAGATGGCGTGGGTCAGTTTGATCAGCGACTCGCGTGGCTCGGAGATGGCGGTCACGGCACGTCACGCACGAGAGGCCGGCCACATCGCGGTTACTCGATGACCTCATCCGCTCGGGACAGCAGCGACGGAGGGATGGTCAGGCCGAGGGCCTTGGCGGTCTTGAGATTAATCACCAGCTCGAGCTTCGTCGGCTGTTCGATGGGCAGGTCGCCGGGCTTGGTCCCCTTGAGGATTCTGTCCACGTAGAAGGCGGCGCGCCGGAACATCTCGGACAGGCTCGGCCCATAGGAGACGAGCCCGCCCGCGGCCACGAAGCTTCGAACGTCGTACATGGCGGGTAGGCGGTGCTGCACCCCCAGCTCCAAGATCCGCTTGACGTTGTCGGCGCTGAACGGGGTGACCTGTACGATGAGCGCCTGGGCCCGCTCCCGCTGCATCGCCGCGACGGCGCCGGGCAGGTCCCCAGTCTCGTTCACTTCTTGGACCACGAGCTGGATCTTGATATGCTGCGCCGCCGCCCGCATCTCCTCGAGGAAGATCCGCGTGGCGGAGGTACCGTGGTGGGCGAGCACCGCGACCCGGGTGACCTTGGGAACGAGCTCGCTCACCAGCTGGAGCCGCTTGCCCGCGAGCTCGGTGGACAGCGCGGTCAGGCCCGTGATATTGCCGCCCGGACGGGCGAGGCTGGCGACGAGACCGCTGCCGAGAGGATCAGCGACCGCCGCCATGACGATGGGGATGGCACTGGTCGCGCGTCTGGCTGCCTCGATCGTCGGGGCGGCTGCCGTGACGATGACCTCCACCTTGAGCCGCACGAGCTCCGCCGCCAGCTCCGGCAGCCGTTCTTCCTTCCTGGCCGCCCAGCGGTACTCGATGATGAGGTTGCGCCCTTCCACATAGCCCAGCTCGCGCAGCCCCTGTTGGAATGCCTCAGTCGTGGAAGTCAGGCCGGATTGAAGGGACAGGAAGCCGACGCGATGGACTCTGCCCGTCTGCTGGGCGTCGACGGCCAGCGGCTGACCAAGGAGTAGCACCGCACCCGTGCCAGCGAGAAGCGTTCGCCGGTCTATCAATCGACCCTCCCGCTCACCGGGGCAGCGTGCCCGGGCGCGAGGAAGGATCGACTCGTCGGAGAGAGAAGCGCCGTCGAGAGCCCACACCCCAGCGGGGTCTTCCAATTCCACCAGTCTGACCTCGATAGCGCTCAGCGCGCGGCAGCTCAATTCAGCGGCCTCGAAGAACTCAAGACATGGATACGGGAGACGCAGTAACCCGCTCCTACCCCTCGGCTTTCCGCGCACCCTTGTGAAAGAAAACCGAACTCGTTCGGACGGACGCGGCAGAGCACCGATCCGCTCTGCCCTCAGCGGGACAAGGTGCTGACCAGGGTGCCGATCGTCACCCGATGGCCATTCCGCCTCATCATCTTCTAGATGGCTGTCTCGTGCAACGGGCGCGCGGCCGCACGAAGGACCCGCTCGTGGCCTATCCGCTGGCGTTCTTCCTCATCGATCTCGCGGGCCCGCCGCGAGGGAAGCCTCGTTGCCCGCGAACGATTCGTTGGACCTGGCGGTGGCGGGATGGCGCCAGCGCCGCACGGCGTCCTGCCGGCTAGTTGCTCCGGGCTGAATTCTTTACCCGACGCACCGCCAGTAGGTCCCAACGTCCTTGCATCGAACCACCTTGCCCTCGCTCCCTACGATGTCGACCTCGCCCATGAAGAATACGGTATCAGCCGTAGGGGCCGCCAGGAACCTCGGAGTCCTTGGATCGTCAGCTCTCGAAGAGCTTCCCGGGAAGAAGGTGAGCGCAACAGCGACGATCACGCCGATCCCACACGATAGTGCGGCAGATTCGCCTCCCACTTCGGCTGAGCCCGGTAGGCATCATCGGCGGCGACGCGCATAGTCACGGTACGGAGGTCGGCCGATTGAGCCTCCACGGGCTGGCTGGTGCCCGGACCGACCACGAGCAGGATAGACGCCGCAAGGAGAGCGGCCGCCAGAACGAACGTCCCCCCTCGACTCGCGAGTATCCTCCGACTGGATTGAGGCGGACGAGATGGACGCATACTCTTCCTCGCTTTCTCGACGCTGCCTGTAGGCTGTAGACTCCGCCGGCCTCGCCGAAGTGCGAGCATCTGGAATGCCAGGGAGCGACCCCATGGCAGCCGTGAAGTTGTGGCGCGTCGCAGATGTGTCGCAGGGCATCGTGCCTGAACTCGGGACAGTGCAACCAGGGCACGGGCTCCTATCCTTACTGCGAGAGCATCATCGCCGGAACACCCTCCGCGTCGCGTGAAGTCCGACGATCTCACTCACGCCATACGCAAGCTTGCTGCCCCGGAGGGGGCGGGTGTAAGCTGGCCGAGTTGCAGGCATTCCCACGTTGGTGTCCTGGAGGTCGCACGATGCGTTTCCTCGGTAATCTGGTGGCGCTGCTGGTGCTGCTGGCCGCGGCGCCTGCGGGGGCGCAGCCCAAGGCGGCCATCGAGAAAGGCTCCGCAGTCAAGATGGAGTACACGCTCAAGGACGACAAGGGCCAGGTGCTCGATTCGAGCGAAGGCAAAGATCCCATCAGCTTCGTCCAGGGGGCCCAGCAGATCATCCCGGGGCTCGACAAGGCGATCATCGGCATGAAGGCCGGCGATACGAAGAAGGTCACGATCAAGCCCGAAGAGGCCTATGGCTCGGTAGATCCCAAGGCGGAGACCGAGGTGCCCAAGGATGCGCTCCCCAAGGGCGCGGACGTCGTCGGCACGCGCCTCCTCGCCCGCGGTCAGGACGGCCAGCCGCGCCCCGTCACCGTGAAGGCGGTCAAGGACACCACGGTGGTGCTGGACCTCAACCATCCGTTGGCAGGCAAGACGCTCTTCTTCGATATCAAGGTCGTCTCCGTCGAGCCGCCGGCGAAGCCGGCCACGAAGTAAGCCACACTCGTGAGCGTCCGCGCTACGGACCTTCCATTCGACGCGGCCCATGCGCCCGTCGAGACGCTCGCCCTCAAGCGCGCCGTCCTGTGGGCCCTCCTGGCCTCCAAGGTCATGGCCGGCTGGGGTGTCCAGTGGGACATCCAGTGGCATGTGCTGATCGGCCGCGACTCGTTCTGGATCCCGCCGCATCTCATGACCTATGCTCCAAAGTGATCGCCGGCTGGGGTGTCCAGTGGGACATCCAGTGGCATGTGCTGATCGGCCGCGACTCGTTCTGGATCCCGCCGCACCTCATGACCTATGCCGGCGTCAGCGCGGCGGTGATCCTCTCGTTCGGCATGCTCGTCTTCGAGACGTGGCGGGGAACCGGTGCCGTTCGCATCCTCGGTCTTTCCGGGAGCCGCGGTTTTCATCTGGCCGCGTGGGGCATGGCCGTCACCATACTCGCCGCGCCCATCGACGACATGTGGCATCGCCTGTTCGGCATCGACGTCACGCTGTGGAGCCCGCCGCATCTCATGGGCAT
>WNGB01001037.1_pt1 | contig 45433 bp, 36 predicted proteins | sample 5400681 | NCBI WGS metagenome assembly WNGB01 (sample SAMN13153367, study PRJNA577476) | soil metagenome | isolation source: 115 cm soil or saprolite under grassland replicate 2 | place: USA:California | collected 2016-06-15
CTGACTTTGCCGACAGTCTTTACGACTCCACGCTGGACCGCTCCTGGGATTACGATCACCTCGGCCGGATGGGCAGTGCCCATACTGGTTTGGAAGCCAATGGTATCTGGGGCAACCCTGATGGACCATACTCGCAGTATAATGAGTACGATCAGTGGGGTAATCGCGTTCATAAAGTAGGCTGGGGCGGCAGTTTTGGTACTTACACGAGCGAGTATCCCACTTATACGAATAATCGACGCGATGGGTTGAGTTATGATACTGCCGGTAATGAGACTTTCGATGGCCAGAGCTTCAGTTACGACGCCACGGGCCAGCAGGCGAGTGCCAGCTTTAATAACCAACAGTTCAGTTACGATGGCGACCGCTTGCGGCTCAGAAAGGTTGACAGTTTTAGTGATACCTACTTTCTGCGCTCGTCAGTGCTGGGAGGACAGGTGGTGGCGGAGATCAGCGGCCCGCAGAACGGGGGCTTCGGTACGGCCCAGAATGTAACCTGGACCAGTGTGGCCTCTACCATACAAGTTTCGGGTAACAGTCTGCTGAAAGTCAGCGGCTCGCCCTCCTGGTATGATGCCGGAGCGGTCTCCACACAATCAATCGCTTCCGGGAACGGCTACGTCGAGTTCACACCCGGCAACGCCACTACCTGGCGTATGTGTGGTTTAGGCAATGGCAATTCCAGTTATTACTATGACGACATCGAGTTTGCGTTTTACACGGGAGGCGGCGGAGATCTGCACATCTATGAGGCAGGAGTTTACCGGGGACAATTTGGCAGCTACACGGGAACTGACCAACTGCGAGTAGCAGTTGAGAACGGAGCAGTGAAATACTATCGGAATGGTGTGCTGCTTTACACCAGCACGGTGGCGCCGCAATATCCATTACTGGTAGATACCTCATTGAACACAGTCAATGCGTGGATCTCAAATGTGGTTATTTCGGGAGCTAGCGGTTCCGGTGGCGGTTCCAGTGGCGGCACATGGACCAGAGGGTATGTGTATCTGGGTGGGCAATTGCTCGCTATTCAATTCAATAGTGCAGTAACTTGGGTGCACCAGGAACCCTACACCAAAGGCCAGCGTCTAACAGACAGCAGTGGCAATATTATGACCAAGGTCGAGGTTGAACCCTGGGGCGGTGAAACAGCCTGGAGTTCCAATAGCCTGCTCCAGCCGCACAAGTTCACGAGTTATGAGCGTGATTCAGACGGTGGCGATTACGCCATGAATCGCCGTTACGGCTCCATCGGGGCTCGCTTCTCGCAAGCTGATCCTTACGACGGCAGCTACAACATGAATGATCCCCAGTCCTTCAATCGCTATTCCTATGTGCAGAACGACCCGGTGAACTCTACGGATCCGAGTGGTCTAATGCCCAGTGATGGCTGTGGGGCGGATCTGAGTTTTGCACAGTGCTATGGCATCGGTCAGTGGGATCCCTTCTTTGGTGGTAGCTATGGGTGGGGGAATGATGGCTGGGGCAGCGATCCCCATCCTGGTCAGACGATCATTGCCGAGGCAATGGCACGACAGGCTCAATGGATACGAGAGAGGCTAAATGAACTGGCGCACCAGAAGCATCCACAGAATTCCGACGACAAAGCTGCGGCTGACAAAGTTGCCCGAGGCGTTGAAGCGGCGATTCAGGTATTAACCCATGGATGTTGGGATCCAGGCATATACAATGCGGATGTTCAGGCTGGCAATCGTTACTTCGCCAACGTTAGCAGTGCACAAGAGTACACGAAAGGATGGAAATCTTCGTTCTCAATTCATGGTCAGGGCGGCGTAAAGGAATCACCCGGTCTCCCTGGGGGAACTCATCTAATGCTGGATCCATTAATGAGTTTTGATTTCGTGGTAAAGTATTATCCTGGTGAGGGAATGGCGGTCACGTCAAACACAACGAGTTTCCGTCACACCAGCGATGCTGAAATGTTCGCTCTCGGGTTAGACCCAAATGTGAACGTGAGGTACGCTACGGAATTTATGAAGGCCGCTCCGCAGTGCCAGAAGAAATAGTTCTTCGTGATGAGAAAGTTTAGTCTTACACTTCCCGAGACGCTGGTTATTCTTCATAGCAGTCTCATTCTGGCGTCAATGTTTGCTTTATCGCAGAAATGGTTCTTGACGCCGCTTCCCTATGACTGCGTCTACGTACCCTTCCTGATTGTAAGCGGGCCAATAGTTTATTCTATCGCTCACTATCTCCAGCATGTTTCCGAGGCCTTTATGAGCCCAGACCACGTCATGATTGCTTGGAATCTCGTGCCCGGCACTGTTTGTCTGATTCTAGGTGGCATTCAATGGTATCTAATCGGCTGCGGATTAGTGAGAATTGTGAGCCGACGGAGAAAGTTGAAGTTTTTGTAGCTTCCGCAGAATACCGGTGGACAGTTCACTCCAACTCAACAAGCGGACGTTAATGCGCTCAATATTAGAGTAAATCAGCTTCTCCGAGATCCAACGTGCGCTGGAGTTCTGGGCGGAACGAAGAACGCACAGGCAGCCATGAATCGAGCGCAGGTACGGTCTGCGAACACCATCAATCCAAACTACAGAGGCACTCAGGGCCGCTTCGCTGGAGTTGCCCGTGAAGCCAATTCCCGGGCACTTAAATCGAACACTAACCTCGCCTTTTCTGAACAAGGAATTCGCGGCTTACAAGGACGAAACATCTACCTTAATGACCGCTTCTTCACCGACACAGGGCCGTCTCAACAGGAGACTGTATTCATCCATGAGTTGCACCGGAACAGGGGTTACGGAGAAAGTGATAGGTCTGACTATGCGACAATTACACAAGCTTGCGGAACAGCTAATCCATATGGCCCTAGACATTAGAAGTAGCTCGCGCAGGCTAGCCGCCAAACAGGTGGTCACTTGGAGTATTCTCTTTGGACTTGTCTGTTTGCAGGAGCCATTGATGACGTACGCCCTTCAAAGTGCTGTCAGCAACAGCAAGAGCCCCACTGCCATTCGCTTGGTTCTTAAAACATCGAAAAGGATACATCGCGCTCGCGAGCCAATAGGAATTGTGGCTTACTTGGAGAACGTGTCTGACAAGCCATATTACGTTGGGAATGACTTAGGTAAATTCTTCATTACTGAGTCGTTTCACTACATTGAGTTACAAATAATCGACAGGAAAGGAAGAGAGGCACCTCTAGGTCGCGGTGCGGCCACTTCTATATGGAAACCGGGTACGACAGTATCTGAGAAATTGGAGCAGGAGTATGTTCAACTGCGACCCAGGATGATTTTCGGGCAGAAGGATGCCGGCAATATAACGCTACTACCGGGACAGTACCGGCTAACAGCGACTTACCACGAAGCAGAAGCTTTAAGTTGGACAGAAGCAGAGCGCCAAGCCTTAACAATGCCAGTGTGGACGCAGCCGCTTATCTCGAACACGGTAACGATCACAGTCGTGCCATAAACTGCACACCGGTAACCGCAGAACCCTACACCTACCCAACAACCTAATCCGAACTGTATTCAAAACGCGGTAGCCGGAAGCACCGGCACATCCCGTGGACTTATTGAAGCAGTAGGACCAAACGGCCCAACCGGTTTAGCAGGTCACGATGGCGATCATGTGTTATCAGGACTTGGTGGACCGGCTGCTGTCACGACGCTTGGGCCGCTGGCGGGCAGCGTCATTCGCACAGGAAATCAGGGGGATGGGCTTCACTATGTGGACGTGCGGTTAAACAGTTCAATAGCCGGCGTCGCCTACAACGTTCGCTATAAGGACCTGTTATCGGTCGGCGTCGGAGTGGGCACTCGCTTAGGCACGGATTCAACCATCGGAACGGTCAGACCAGCAGGAGATCCCAGGAGCGAAATAGGACTGCACATCACGCTCGTTCAGAAATCAGAGTACGCAGGATATGTCAACCGAGTGAGGAACGGACAATACTCTCCGATTGGAATATTCATGAGCGCTGTTAATGATCCGAGAAGTCCCGTTAGATGTCCGTAATTCAACGAACAGGAGAACTCATGCAGCGGCAAGTACTTTTTCTGATAATCGGGCTGCTTCTTTCTTCTGGCGTTTCACTAGGCCAGGTCCATAATCCAAAAGCTGTCCAAGTTCGCCGTTACGAGCGTACGGGTTCGGGGTTCGATGCGATCACAGAAGCAAATTATGAACTTACTCGAATTGCAGCCAAACCAGATGACGTCGCAGTGATTAGAGTCTGTTCAAGAGATCCGATGCCGCTTGCTTTATCCATGGCTGCGATGAATCCGTTCATGGTCGCTAGTGCGTTGAACCAGGGATATAACTTCGCGCTTGAGCGCATCTTGTTCTTGCGCTCTGAAGACTGTCTTGGCTCCGACCCGGCAATCGCTGCAGCGGAGCTGTGGGCAGTACCGAAAGGCGCGTCGTTGCCTACTTTTGTTGAGTCGATCAAGTCGAGCGAGGCGCACTTGGAAACGGTAGGAACAAAAACTCTCTTGGCGGAGGGTACGAGAAACTACAGATTGGCTATAAAAGAAGTCACCACGAAGGTGCGAGCAGCACGGGAAGCAATTGCCGTGGTTGTCGGTTACTACTTCAAACAACCAAGCGCTGAGATGAAAAGAAGAGTAAGCGAAGCGCAAAAGATGTTGGAAGAAAGTGGACTACCGCGCGACCATTACTCTGTGCGTTTGATGCCCTGGCCTGGGGAACGATCGATTGATCCACCTGAAGCGGAGCCAAGATATCCGAGTGTATTCGTCGTCAAAGTACAACGAGACACTGCGCGAAGATAAGAATTCACATGAAATTACGAGGGCGCCGTCTCAACGGCTAGCGGATTTGAACCCTCAAATATTCTGAATGGAGCGTACCGGGGAAACACTACTGGTGACAATGGACAGCCTGTTTACGGACACTTAGGCAGTAGGGCGATGCATCTCTATGGTGGTGACCCTCCTGGAACTGGAACGACCGGCGTATATCTACCATCTGGTTACACGGCGCTATACGCTAATCCGCAAACGCTACCAGAGTATAGGGGAGGAAGTTTCGCAGCCTTCTACTCTATCCTGAACATAACGTTTCAATCATTGCCACACACGTCGCTGGTTTTACCGTTTCAAGCTCAGACCGGAATGCGGCCGGCTCCGTCTACATAGGGACAACTGGCGGCAGAGGGGCGAGTCCAAGCGACAATCCTAATTACATTCACTCACACTTCGAACTTGTTCAGGGGCGTGTGGTAAGGGGACGTTCGACTACGGCAATGCCGCATATCTCCTTCGCCAACGCTTTTTGTAAATAGGAGATGAAAATGCGAACTTGCATGAAGAAACAACTCGGGCCTCTCATTTTCATATTGTGGCTTGCTTGTGGCGGTCTCGTGATTGCGCAGCAGCGCGCATCATCGCTTCCATATGGATTCTCCGAAATGCCGAGAGATTGCGAGATTAATATCATTCGAATTGAGGTCTTGAAAAAGCTTGCAGCTGAAGAGAGTAATCGTGACCGCGTAGTGATAGTAGTTGCCCGGCTTGGCGACGGCGAATATGCGCAAGAGTTGAACCGGCGGCGGTTGGCAAACGTCATGACTGTTCTGACAGTCAAGCTTGGCGCGAAAAAAGAAAGGGTGGTGATCGCAAGCGGTGAGAGAGTGCGCGGATACGGGCGCGTAGAGTTATATGTAGGTGGTCAGTTGGTTGATGCACTCTTGGTTAATCGCGGGAAGGATCTCTGCGTTGATTGCTGTGATATAGATCCGAAATATTATCCGTACCGGAAAGACAAAAAGCGCTGACAGGACTTACAACTACGACTGCTTCGACAAGTTTTGTATGGCGACAACCGCAGAACCCTGCAACTACCTCTCAACCTAATCCCAACTGCATCTCGAACGCTGTCGCTGGAGGAAGCGTTGGCGACACTAGAAATATCATTCCGGGAGCACATGGAGGGAACGCGCATGATGGCATACACGTCGAGGCCGGTCCCGGAGTCCATCCAGTAACAGCTCTTCCCACAATGGCAGGAAGAGTCCTTCATTCAGGCCGCCAGAGCGCAGATCAAAATGACGCAGGCTATGGTCTCTCCGTAGTCGACATTCTTCTGAACACACGCATCGACGGTCAGCGGTACGTCATGACTCTGAAAGATATGGGTTATGACACCGGGATACGAAGCGGGAGAGTGACTCCGGGGTCTATCGGGTCTGTTGAAGGTTCTGCTAATCCTGTCGGTGAAACTGGCCTGCACGTGACCCTCATGCCGTACTCGACATACCGCGATTACATCGACGGGAGATTCAGTGGAGCGTCAAGATCGTCCGTTCCCACCAATCAACTCATGGATGCCGCGCGCGATCCGCGTAGTCCGTTCCGTTGCCCATAGGAGGTAGCCATGCAACTCAAGACTCAGCCACATATCGTTCTGTTTTTCTTATTGCTACTTCCCGGTTTCGGAGTATTTGCTCAAAGTGACGTTGAAGACGCCGCGCGACTTTTCAAGCGCTACGACCTTGGTGCAGCGTACAACAGAGTCACAGAAGACGTCCTGACACTCTCGCTGTCCGTCAATGCTAAAGAAAGGGCGCAGGTTGCTGTGAGAGTGTGCTCTAAAGAGCCACTACCCTTTGCCTTGGCAACTGCTGGGGCAGATCCTTTTCATATCGCTGACTTACTAACAGGCGGCTACGGTTACACAGCTGAGCAAGTAACATTCTTGCGTTCTGAGGACTGTCTGTCAGCGAAAGAGCCATTACGACCCGTCACCGAGATATGGACAATTCCCGCAGGCGCATCGTTACCCATCCATGTTGAGGCTCTCAAATCCAACGAAGCTAAACTTGTCTCTTTGGGTAAAAGAACAGCAAATCGAGGGGTACGCGATTACAGAAGTGCAATAGGCGAACTGATCAAAAATCTACGAGCTAATCCAACATCTAAGGGAGTGATCTTTGGATACTTTCTGAAACGGCCCAGCACGGAGCTCCAACGAAGGCTCCGTGAAGCGACAAAAATTCTTGAGCAAAGTGGATTGCCCCCAGACCGATATTTAGTCCGTCCGATGGGTTGGAACGATGAGGTCTCAACTAATCCTCCAGACTCGGAGCCCGCCTATCCCAGTGTCTTCGTGGTTCAGGTAGTTGGAACCGCCAAACCGATAGCGAAACGGTAATGTAAAAGTTCGCTACAACTACGACGACCGAACTGGTTTTTTACGTATATTGAACCGCAGGAGCCTCTACCGTTCAATAACTGCAGTGAATTTGTTGACTATCTCGCTGGCTTAGCTTCGGAAGCCCTGAAGAATGTTACAGACAGTACGAGCGAATTTACAGGCAATGCTGGGAGCGTTGCGGCTGCCCTGGGACAGCAAATGATACGGACGGCGCAATTTGAATACGAGAGACACATAAACAATCGTGCGGATGGTTTTAAAGACGTTTTGGTTAAAGCAGGAGAGGGCCAGCCAGGCGGACCCCAAGGTTCGGGAGTTTATTGCCACGTTCTTGCTCAGTCAGGTGCATTCTTGGATGGCACCATTGGACGCTTCATCGGAGATGCCGCTGTGTTGAAGGACTATGCAGATTATCTTCGCCGTAACCCCCAGGCCCCGTCCGAAATTGCTGGAAATCTGGCAGGAAGGGCAGTTGGGGCGCACATGTGGAATTATCTATCTGGAAAAACACCTCGAGAGATTGATCGACTTAAAAATAGCCTCAAGGAGGTCTTATGCAAGTAGAACTTTGCGCGCAGTTTTTGCAACGTGTTGAGAAGCCATCAATGAAGCGATCTGCAATATCAAATTCTGTTTGGCTTGGTCTTGCCTTTTTGAGCATCGTGTTTGGCGGTTTAGCGGTTTACCTCTTGGGGATAAATCCTTGGAGAAGAGACGTCCAGCCCTTCCTGAGCATCTCATCGCCGGACAAAAGGTATACGATAAACTTCACCGGTCAAAAGGATCGACCCCTAATACCATTTGGAGATCATTCGGTCGCGATGGAAATTACAAAACATGGTGAGATTTTGTTGAAGAGAACTAAGTTTCTTTCGGGTGATTGGCTAGATCCATCGTTTGAAATATTGTTTCCAAATCATCAGTGGATTGGAAATAATACGTTGTTGCTCTATAGAGACCAATACCGCCGAGACACACCTCTTGATACAGTGGAAGTCATTAATTCTTCCGACATAACAATTCGTTACATAGGAATCCGATCAGTAGATTGCGCGATACTGTTAGATATTAGCCCCCACTCGACACGCACATTTCAGCTATCACGTGCAAGAAGCGATTCCCAATCTGTATTTGTGGAGGCTCAGCTGACACAAGAGAAAGCGTTACACAGTCAAGGCGCGGGTTTTGATGTTCAGAATATGGAACCATTAGTACTGAAGATAGACGTTTCGGAAAGAGCTATTACGATCAACAGAACGCAGGTGAAGCCCAAATAGTCAGACCACCACGCAAATATTCGGGTCCTTGCTAATCCTGCTGAAACTGATCCAATTCATTTCTTGAAATCATGGCTAACTCGCCGAATGTCTCATTCCGCAGAAGTCTGGCCCGAGCAACTTGGCACAGTCGCCCGAAGCATTTTGAATCACATTTCGCGCGTCATTAATCACCGTCTGAGGCCCGAGCATGCCCAGCATGCTGGTGCACACAACTGCATTACCCAGCTTGAGAGGTTCCTCGCGCGCCTTGTCTATGCTGAAAGCGGAGCGGCTAAAGCGACGGCAAGCTCTAACAATCAGCAGTTCAGCTATGACGGCGACCGGCTGCGGCTGAGAAAGGTGGATAGTCTGAGTGACACCTACTTTCTGCGGTCCTCAGTGCTGGGAGGGCAAGTGGTGGCCGAGCTCGGCGTGAACCAGAGCGCTGGCGGAGGCAGCAGCTACGATGCGGTCAGTGACTTCTCGAACACACAGAACCCGGCAGGAGTTTGGCGCTATGGTTACAAGGCCTCCGCAGGCTCCGCCTTTACGAAATACCCGAGTAGCTCAGCACCCTGGTATGATCCGGCAATTCAAGATCCTTACAACTTGCCCACCGTAGGGTCGCCGAGCGCCGGACTCGTCTACCTGCACCCGGGACAGCAAGGGCAGCAGACGGTTGTCAGGTGGACGGCTCCGTCGTCTGGAACTTTCACTATCAGTGGCCGGTTCGAGGGCATCGCAGGGGGTAATGCCACGACAGACGTACACGTGCTACACAACTCGACAGCTGTCTTCGACGGGAATGTGAATGGATTGGGTAGTGTGGTTCCTTATTCAATACAGCGAACTGTCACGACAGGGGACACGATTGACTTTGCAGTGGGTAACGGTGGCAACGCGTATTGGTCTGATAGTACCGGCCTAGCGGCGACGATCGTGCCAGCGCAAGTGACTTATGACGCCGCCGGGGAATTCTCGAACACGCAGAACCCGGCAGGAGCCTGGCGATATGGCTACAAAGTGTCCGCAGGCTCAGCGTTTACGAAATACCCGAATAGCTCGGCTCCGTGGTATGACCCGGCAATCTCAGATCCCTACAACCTGCCGACGGTGGGGTCTCCGAGCGGGGGACTTGTCTACCTGCACCCTGGGCCGCAAGGGCAGCAGACGGTTGTCAGGTGGACGGCGCCCTCGTCAGGAAGCTTCACCATCAGTGGCCGGTTCGAGGGCATCGCTGGTGGTCATGCAACAACAGATGTGCACGTGATACACAACTCGACCGCGGTTTTTGATGGCTACGTAAATGGCTTGGGTAGCGTCGTTCCTTACTCAGTACAGAGAACTGTTGCGGCAGGTGACACGATTGACTTTGTGGTCGGTGATGGTGGCAACGCGTACTGGTCTGACAGTACCGGCTTAGCGGCGACTATAACGGGCGTCACACAAGGAGGAGGGAGTGGCGTTTGGACCAGAGGCTATGTGTATCTGGGTGGGCAGTTGCTGGCTATTCAATTCAATAGCTCAGTGACTTGGGTGCACCAGGAACCCTTTAGTAAAGGGCAGCGGTTGACTGACGCTGGCGGCAATATTATGACCAAGGTCGAGGTTGAACCCTGGGGCGGTGAAACAGCCTGGAGTTCCAATAGTAGTCTGCAGCCGCACAAGTTCACGAGTTATGAGCGTGAATCAGACGGTGGCGATTACGCCATGAATCGCCGTTACGGCTCCATCGGGGCTCGCTTCTCGCAAGCTGATCCTTACGACGGCAGCTACAACATGAATGATCCCCAATCCTTCAATCGCTACTCCTATGTGCAAAATGATCCGGTGAATTTCACTGATCCGAGTGGACTAGAGCAAGCCGATTGCACTGACGACGATGGAAACCCAATAAAGTGTGATATTGAACGCATCTCCCATTCAGAATGGGGCCCTGCATTTTGGCTGCGGTTCATTTTGGATTCTCAATTCAGCGGACTATCAGGCGATCGCCCACACGGAGGCGGTGACCCCGGCCCGCCAACACCCGATCCGCAGAACCCTGCAACAGCAGATGCCATAACCAGATCTGACGCTCAGGTCGATGCTAGATATACAGACTGCTCAAGGCATTTAGGCGGGTCTCCGGCACCCTCAATAGAGGCAACAAAATCTATACTAAGCACTTCGATCCTTGAAGGGGTTAGTGCGACTTTGCTTGCTGTTACTTGGAATGCAGAATCAAGCTTCAGTTCCAATCCTTACAGTAATCCTAATGACGGTTCTGCAAACAATACCGATGTCGGACCGATGCAGATCAATTATGGAACCTTTAATGGTTGGGCTTCTTTGGCTGGTCTCGGAAATGTTTTTGGAACTACCACCACTGGCAGGCAAGTCTTCAACGGTAATGAGTACGATAACTTGCGAGCCGGTGCTCGCATCCTGAATAGTTACGGTGGTGAGGGGCGTACTGCGGCTGGGCGTTATCGAGCAGGCACCGGAGCTTTTTCACGAACACCTGCTGGCAGAGCAGCTTTTAATGCTCGTGCTGGTCAGTATGACCGCTGGGCAGGCGGATATGACGCCTTTTTCAACTGTCTTAGGAGATGATAAGAGCTGCTCATCATGAGGAAAGTTCAATGCGATTCAATAGTCGAAACACAGCACTTCCAGTTTTGGGAGTCATTGCGGTCTTAGCGGCATGCACGACGGGCCGATCTAACCATCCATCATCAGCAATGACAGGAAATCCATCGCCCGTCTCGCAACAGGTGGCAACCGGACAAGCTCTGTCGAATCAGGCTATTCGATCCGTTGACTTTGCCAACTTTACTTTTCCCAGGCTGCGTGAGCTTGGCGATTCTAGGAAGGCCTTTACGCTCCGCAGCGGAGAGCTTAAGCCCACTCATGACAAAAATGGCATGGTTGAAGAAATGGGCGTTAGATTGCAAAGCATAGCTTTCGGCGATGTTACAGGCGACGGAGCAGAGGAAGCGATGGTAGTACTTAGCATCGTCACTGGTGGATCAGCGATACCACATGCCACTTATATCTATGCATCGGAGGACGGCAAGCCCGAGCTGCTGTGGGCGTTCTCCACTGGGGATCGCGCCGAAGGCGGATTGCGACGAGTGTATGCTGAAAATGGCGAGCTAGTAATCGAACGATACAGCCCGGTTAATAGTAAAGGAGATTGCTGCCCCACCCTCTTCACTCGGGCCCGCTACAAGTGGCAGAACAAACACTTTGAGCAAGGAGGCAAAGAAGAAAAAATACCCAACTCCGAAGGTCATGGCTCGCCATTGATGGAAGCATACCGTTCGTCGAGCTAGAAGGAAGGCGGCTATTGATTTACGACTACCGGCTGAAGTTCTTCCGCAGGATCCCGTTATAGACCCGCACATAACTCAACTTTCTGATTGCGTAAAGAACGTATTGTCTCCTTACTTTAAGGATCTCAAGTTGAACGCGGTGCTTCTAGATGAGGACGGTATTCCACTCTATGTGCCAGGTGAACACACAGCATATACTGAGGGATATCACATATACTTCAATACTAAGGGTAACACTACTACACTCGACCAGCATTCGGTTTCGGGAATTGCCTTAATTGCTCATGAGCTTGTTCATACGCGGCAATACCAGCGCTCTATCGGTTTTCCAGTAGCCTATTTGGCGGAAGCCGGACGGGTCAGGGCAAATGGCGGAGATCCTGGAGGCTATGGCAACAAGTTTGAGAAGGAAGCTTACGACGAGGGTGGCCGGATAGAGGCTGAGTTAAGGGCAAAATACAAGGATGGGGTTGCTTGTCCGTAATCAACGAATGGCCGAAAAGCCGAATCCGTCCCGATGAAGGATAGCAACAACGCTGGTGGCTGCTTCAAAACTCGATCAAATAGGTAACACATGATAAATGGAAATTGGTCTAAATTGATGATTATGATGTTAGTGCTGCCGGGTCTAATGTACACGACCTGTGGCAAAACCCCGGTTACTCCAAACGGATATCGTTCGTTTTCCTCTTTGCCGCCAGGACAGCAAACGAAGGAGTTTGGGTCTTATCCGATTTCAAAACAGGTTGATTACTTTATTTTTGAATTCAGATATGTGCACCCGTTTAGTAACAGTTTGGCTTTTGTCATCGCTGATCGCGGCGACCAAGCCGTTCCATATATGCTAAATCGGATCAAGAGCGAAAACGATGATCGCGATAAGCTCGCGATTCTTTACATCTTCAAAATTATGTTTGAACATGATCACCCAACCGATCCACAAGGTACACTTGCGGCGCTCAGAGATGTCGTGTCAAAGATGAAAACGCCGTCAGTGAAAGAATCAGCCGACGGCATGCTTGGAGTTATAGAAAGCCATAGCGCGGTTTCTAGGAACTGATCGATGCTCTCCCGCTGACAGCAGTAGAACCCTCCCCAATCCTTCAATCGCTACTCCTACGTGCAGAATGACCCGGTGAATTTCACTGATCTCCGAGTGGTCTCATGGCAATTAACTGTGGATATCACGATGATACTGATGTTTGGCACTCATGCGCCGACAGTGCTTTTTGGCTGCGGTTCATTTTGGACTCTCAATTCGATGGACTTACGGGCGATCACCCCCACGGCGGCGGAAGCGGCGACCCGGACCCGGCTCCTCATGACCCGCAGACTTCTTCGCCGACGCCAACACCAGATGATTGCCATCGCTTTGCTGATGTGGTCGCTGAAATCGCAGGCAGGAACAGTAATGCCGAAGATTTTATGAACGAAATGGCACGCACGTTCACCACCGCTAACGATAGCACCATTGCTGAGATGAGGCGTAATGCCGATAACGCGTTGCCCGTTGGAAGACAGAACTTCGGTGACAGTGGCTTCAAGTCTCGTTTCCAAGACGGAAGCAGCCAAGTGCGGCATTTCGTCGGCGGGCTTATCGTAGGATACCGCATTGGGTACGAAGCATTACCCGCTATGGATCTAAGAGAGATTTTACCGGGCGGCACGATGGCTGACCTAAGGCTAAATGAATACAGTATGGCCGCCTGGGGCGCTAGCATGGATCCGTCTCCTGCTCGCTACACTGCGACTGCTGGTGGGCCTATGTATCTCGCTGCTCATCCGGGCTACATGGGTCTGGCGGATTTGATTAGGAGAGACGTTTGCAATTGATGGCCTTCAACCGTAGAAAAGTGCTTCAAATCACAGCCGGGTTGGTTGTCCTTGGTTGCGCTGCCTACCTTCTATTTTTGCCTCGTCGCGGGAAGGTCATTGAGACGTGGCAAACCGGAAACAACAGCTTCAGACTCCGCGTCACTGCCTACAATGAAAAGAACACTTTCCCTGCTCTTGGAGGAGGTTACTACGTCTTTGAATCTGCGCCTGTAAGCTCGGATCAGTGGAAAGAGATTATGACCTTTCGGCACGACGATCCGATTGCGATACCAAAAGATCAAGTTCGTTTTCTCAGCGATCAGGTCGGATATGTGTTTATGGGTTGGCTGTATGCAGTTACGACTGACGGTGGTCATAGTTGGTCGCTTTGGGATGCGTCTAAGGATCCCGCGCTCTCTAAAAGCTACAGGTACGACTCTATCTCTTAAGGTAAGCATTTCAGAAGATGGTAATGGTGAGATGGTTTTCAAACTAACAGGCGACACCAACAGAGAGCTTAAGACAAAAGACTACGGCCGACACTGGAGCACTGAAGCTTGAACAGTCTCCCCAATCCTTCAATCGCTATTCTTATGTCCAGAATGGCTCCGTGAGTTCTGTCGATCCAATGGGTCTTGAGATGGATTTTTGCGAAAATTATGGCATCTGTGGTAGTGGCGGTTATGGAGCTGACGTAATTCCGACGTCGGACTGTACGTAAACGGACTGGCATTGTGGGGCCAGTTCGCAGGTGCATTTACCGAAGGATATGCAGTCAGGTCAGCAACCTCTCAGGTCAGGAAGGCGGCCCTGTCCACGCCTCAACGTTCAAAGCCACTCACCATCAAGCTCGCCCACTCAACCTCCAAGAGTGGAAGCCGCTACACCTGGTGCTTCTGATGGATTCAATGCTCTCTTGTAACTGCCAATCTTGCTGAGGGTAGGTGTGAAATAACGCGATCCTTAGTCTGTCATGGATTCCAGTCTCTTAATCCCTCGACTACCCGCAAAACTTCGCCGCGCTTTTTCTCAAAAACAGCAAACATGAAGATGATTGTTGCCCCGGTAACAATTCCGGCCACATACCACAACCAGGTCCAGCCCAGATTTGCAGACGCGTACCAGATCATTGTCACTATGGCGAGCAGGAGAAACACCGAGCCTAACAAGAGCAGCCCACGAATGCGAAAGATGATTCCCGCAAACACTCCGGCCAGAGAAAATGCTGCAAGCACCAGTGGTAACCAGGGTGAGTCAGCCACACCATTGATGAAAATGTCTGCGGTGGACGAAGCGTAGATCGTTACGAGCGAAAAGTAACGAATGCCAGCCATCTGATCCTCTGTGAAGTCATCCTCATTCAAGTACGCGGCGATCAGCACCGAAAGGGCCGCGGGAATTAACCAGAGTTGCGGATGCTGCAAGAAGTGGTAATCAGGGATTCTGTGTAACAAGTACCAGAACCCGCTATTCCCGGCAATTGCCGCAATCACGCCGAATCTAAAAGAGCGACGCAAAATCGATAACAACCCGTAGAGTCCGCCAACAACGAACAGTAGTGCCGAGTAGTCGACTTTTGATTGGGCCAACCAGAAACCAACTACCGGCAATAACGGTAGAAACGCGCCTGTGCGTTCAATTGGCTGGGCCAACACGAGTAGGCGCCGCCGTCTCAACGATTCGCTCGTGGCCACCCCAAAGTAGGCGATTGCCATCACAACAAATGGCCAATATCGCTCGAAGAAACCCGTAAAAAGCCAGGGCATCGTCAGACGGATGTGCATGAAGAGCAACGCTAACATTACTTCAGCCGCATAGACATATTTCATCCGACCTCGTTCCGATAGACCGAGCGGATCATGCTCCTGTGACAGCGCAAACAGCACTGAAATCACGATGCCAGCTGTGAGGACCAAACCTATTGTGAGCAACGATAGTGGCTCGATACGAACCTCCCCAAACCTGGTCTGATAGAAAACTTCCGTACCCAGTGAAAAGAGAAGCGCAACCAGGCCGTTGCCGACGATCCAGGGAATACAAACTTTAACCGCTTCGCCCCAGTCAGGCTCACGTGCGACTAACCTGCTTAGCCGAAGTCCGTATAGTCCGGTCAAGAAGAACATTTCGACCGTCACGATCACAGCACGATTTAGCCACGTCGCATTGATCCCCGGAACCAGCGAGGCCCAACCAGTTAAAACAAGGCCAAGCACCAGGATAGTGATGGATGCGTGCTGCCATCTCTTACGCCACGGGGCCTCTGCCAGCAGGCCAAAGGTTACTGCCTGGCCAGTAAGCGAAAGCGCAGCCGTTGTTCGCAGGGACCCGTCCACAAATTTGAGATCGATCCAAAAAGACGCAATAGCTACCACGCCCACGACTGAGATATTGAAAACGGTTAGCCACGTCAGATCTCCAGTTGCAGGCAAACGGCGAGGAATTGACAGAGTGTCCGTCCAATTAAGAAGCCTTTCTCGAGAACGCCACAGCAGACTTGTGCCCAACGCGTAGATAGCTAAAACAATCGTCCCCAGCCAAGCCAGCTGATGCGGATCGAGATTCAACTCAATCAGTGCATTGGCCGACAAAAACAAACCCGATATGTACAATCCCGCTACTGCATATTTTGCGTGAATGTCCCACAAGCAGGCAGACAGCAGAGCAAATAAAGAGCAGAGCGACAGCCAGTCCAGAATCATAAAGGAGTTACCGGGCAAGGCATTGAAGAGGCTCAGCACAAAACGAAGCCCCACGATACCGCCCATGATGAGCAGCGACCATATTGCTGCAAGATCATGGAAAGAAACTCGAGTGACCGCGGTCGCCGAAACCCGACTACGCGCGCGCAGCTCCAACATCAACCAGAGAACGCTTGACAGGCACAGCGTCACCACATGGATCTGGAGCATCGCGGCGCCTTGATATTGCGGACTCACAGTCGTAATGGACCAGACGAAGCTCGCGGTGCTGAGGAGTAGGCCGGCAGCAAAGAGGTAGCCCCGTTTCATCGTGCTCCAGTTCAATGAAGCAGCCAGGACACTCATTGCGACTAAAATATTTATCGACCAACCGGCACCAAGCGGGTCGTCAAGAGTTGCACGCAATGCCAGCAGCACGGCCAAGGATCCAGCGAGTGTCGCGAAGATAGAACTATCCCGCAGCCATCTCCGTGACAGGCTAAATCTTAGAGTGCTTCCGAATGACGCCGAGGTAGTTTCACCCCCACGCGTTAAGTATATAAATCGGGCGCTCCATGTAAGCCATGCCGTTAGCGCTGTCCCAAGCATCAACGTGTGAAAAGCTGTCCAGTGTCCATTGTCCCAACGCGCTGCAGTAAAGGCTGCGAGACAAGTAACGGCGATCAAAGCGGCAACCACTCCTGCAACTGTCAGGGGTTTGCGGTGAGAGTGCGCAAACCAGACAGCGGCTATGGCCGTCAATAGAAGGGCGAGCCAACCCTGTGCACCTCCGGCCGCGACAGTGGCAACACCCGCCAATTCGGGTGCTACTACCAGTTTTAAAGCCACCGGCAAAAGGATCAAAGCATTTAGTCCAATAGCGATGAAGACTTGCGCGTTAAGCAGATTCTCAGCCACGTTTCGTTGCGGCGCCGGTAGTTTACCCTGCCAGTGCTTACGTGTACTCAACCAAAGAAACGAGAAAGCGGCTGCAGTGATCGCGTTGAGCTGAATTATTTCAACCAGGACCACCCGGTCCATTGCAGCAGAGGTATTGAATACGGAGAGAACCTCGATGACGGTAACGGTGAAGTTGAAGAAAAGCCCGGCGGCAAAGGCATGTTGCGGCAGTCGCTCCCGCACGGCATAGCCGATGAGGACAAGAGCAACGATTACCAGCGGAACTCCATAAGAAATGGAGCTGCCCATCAGTCTAAAGATCCCGTCTGTTGGTCCATTCGTCGGTCGGTTAAAGATGGCGGATAGCACCGGGTACAACGTGAAGATGAGGATGGGAGTGGAGGTAGCTCCTAATAATAGGTCCCGCGTCCGGCCGGACAGTTGCTGCTGGCTGATTTCCATTTCCGGCCAACCGAACGACTTCAGCATCACAAAAACACGCTCCTGAAACCAAAGTGGCAATGACAAGGCACAGAGCATTAATGCCGCAACCCAACGCCAGGCGGATGCTGTGGCAAACTCGCTTTCCCACCCGCCAGCCAGCAACGGACATAATGCAAGCAGCGCAACAATGGCTCCCTGGAAATAGATCGAGCGACGGCGTTCCCAAAAATTAAGAAGCATTGCTATTATGACCAAACCCAGCAGTATCCAGGAACCGGGTCCGAACGCCTGTTCGTGGGGAAAGCCAACCAAATTTAAGACGGCTCGCTCTGTCGTCAGCTCCTGTCGGATTCCTGAGAGTGCCCCATAAATCGTAAGTAACAGAAATCCACCCAAGACAAACCAGGCAACTAGTCTGTCGAACGACCACTGTTGATCAAGCAATCCGGACAGTGAAGTGGTCCAATTGCGATGGTCCACGTCGGCGGGCGATCCCGTGGCTGATTCCTCAACCGTGCGAGCAAAAGGCGCGAGCCGTTTGGCGGCGAGGCGAATCGCAGCCCAGGCAAGGCTTAGCATGATCAGTCCCGCCCCCTGAATCTGCAAACCCCAGGGATGTAGGAAGGCATGTGGTAAATAGGCATACCAATCAAATTGCTGCAGAGTGGCTTTTATTGACAGCACTAGCGCGAATGTAAAGGCCATCTGAAATATCGTGAATAGTTGCCGGTGTCGGTTGAGCCATAACAGCACCAACCAGACACCTGCGAGCCAAAACATGCTTTCGGCTTGCTGCGCAGTCGTTTCCCAGCTTCCCGACAGTAACAAACACAAAATGGCAAGGAATGAACTGACAAGTGCCGACTGATTTAACGGTCTACTAAGGATTTGCCGTGAATTTACAACATAGTGCCGATTTACGATAGCAGCAATCCCGCAGACACTTGCATGGGCCAGCATTGCCGTTTGCCAGGGAAACGGAATGGCGAACCGAGTGAACACCTCCGCAAGCGTTGCCAGTAAAAGCAGTGATCCGATCCAGGCAAAAGTGATCCGGCGATTTAGGGTGGCAATCCAGAACGCGCCCACCGAATAGAGTCCATAGACCGGCCAAACCACAAAGCTCTCAGGGCGAGAGGTCAAAAGCCAACCATTTAATGTGACTATGCTGAGACTGGCCACCGCCACAGCGCAGGCTGCCCGCAAATAATTTTCGGCGACTCTGCCTCTCGCTTTCCTGTTGAGCCATTCCGCCGCCACACAGAAAATTGCGAACAGTCCCGCAAGCACCTGGCCGCTGCTCGAAGAAAGCGACTCACGCAACAAGGATCTGACGCGCAGGTTTTCCCAGGCGACGTTGCCAGCCGCAACATGAAACAAGACGAGATAGGCAAGCCCAAAACAGAACGCTGCAAGAAGGTGAGCAACCGGAAACTCCAATAGCAGTCCCAGCACTGTGAACACCACAAAATTGAATAATGCTGCCGGCACAATACTGGCGGGGTTGGGCCACGCGAGAACTAAGCCGGCCAGGGCGATTGCCATTCCCAGCAGCGCCAGACTTGTCCCTGCCGTCCGTGTTGTTGCCTGCTCGGGCCTGGCTATTCGCTGCCACAAGAATGTTCCGATTGTCAGCATAGGCAGGCCACCGAGAGTTACCAGCGGCGCAAGATACATCATCGTCATTGCTACCGGTCCGCTTTTATGAAGGAGAAGACTAAACGGCAGCAGAGCAGCGAACGTTAGAGCACCCAGGGTAATAAAGATTGGTGCGTGCTCCCGTTGGTGAAGGTCGTACTCCGTAAGTAAGTTTTTTAACATCCATACGGCACAGCCCACGTACCAAACAACGGGAAACGCACCCAGTGCCACCAGTATCCAGGGCACATCGAAGGAGTCAAAATGCCGGATGAGCAACTGGCCTACGGATGACCCCAATACTCCAGCGGCGAGTAGATGAGGCCACGCGGGGGTAAAGACCTTACCGGAAAAATAGACGAAACAAAGAAAGACTGCAGGCGCCAACAATTCGCTGAGAATTACCAGCGGCCCGGGAGAATCAGCTCCGGCTGACACGGCGGCAATTGCCAGGAAATTTAGCGGCACCAGGAGCGTGGCAATAGTCAATATGCCGCGACTAGTAGTAGGCAACTTCCAACGGTGTTCCGTATAGAGGCCGATACCGAAAAGCGCGGCTGTAACAGTAGTGAAGATAAGAAACTTAAGCACTGGAACCTGTGAGATTTCAGACCAGAGACTTACCACTAATGCGGTGGAGCATCCAATAATCAATAAGCCCCCGACAATTTCGCCCCAACGAATGTTGCTTTCCTCCATAAAGGCGTTGAACATTTCCGCCATGGATCGTTGTCGCAAACGCTGCGGCTCGACTGGTTGCTCATATTCCCGAGCCACCTTGTCCGCTTGAAGGGCTACTCCGGAAGGCTCCAGCTCCTTTTCTGGCTTTTGCAAGAAGGAGGGGATTTTGACAATCTCTTCATCAGCGGAGCCTTCGGCATTGAACGCTGAAGGCACGGATGTTGTTGGGAAAGAGTAAGGGTATTCTTCGGCAATATCCGATATGCTAGTGACGGACCTCGGCGACTGTTGCTCGCTCGCATTCGTGGGCCATACTGCGGTCTCTGCCGGTCCTATACCATTGCTCAATGCGAATTTTTCGGCATCGAGTTGCGTTTTTACTGTCAGGTAGAGTTCCTGGGAAACTCTGCCCGCCTCATATAGACGCTCCATCTGTGTTTCGGTAACGGTTAGTTCCTGCAATAGTTCAGCCGCAACAACTGAACACCCACAGGAGCCACAAACGATTTCTCCCACTGCGAGAACAATGTTGCAATTTGGGCAGTCTCGGAGTCTGGATTGAGGTAGTGATGCGGGCGGGATTTTAGGGTGAGTAGCTTGCCGAAACATCCAGGCTACTGCCAACCAGATGCCATGCCCCACCAGGGTAACCAAAGCAGCCGTTACAATAAGAAACAGGAGAAGAATTATAAGGATCTCCACTACGGGCTTCCTTGACTGTGTGAGTGAGGTTTGGCTGAATCGCTAAGCCAGTTTGTTCTTCTCTGGTAAACCAGCCGGAACATCAAACTCAAAAGGCTGGCGATAAAACAGGAAGGTACTATAATTTCAGAGTCCATATGAGCTTCCGTATTGCTGAGTAACTGTTAAGCTGTCGCGACTCACTTTCCCTACATGACTCTATTCGACGCTATCTTCACTAAAGAGCCGTCTGAGACACCGGCTGTGCTGTACGGGCAGCGGGCAATTACCTACAGCCAACTGCGAAAGCAAACGCTGTCAATGGCCGAGGTGCTTCAGCCTTTGAATATGGCGTCTGGTGACCGCGTTGCCATTTTGCTTGGGGACAGCCCTGAGTTTATCGTCACGTTCATCTCCATTTGCTCAATTGGGGCAATTGCCGTTCCCATCAATATAGGCCTGCCGGTGCAACAACAGCACGCGATTCTGAGAGATTGCACTGCAACAGTGGCCATAATCGAAGCAGATCTATGCAGCAAACTCCTGACTAGTGCTCCTGAAATCTTGCATCTTTTTAAAGAAGTTATTGTCATCTCTCGGGCAGAACGGGACGAAATGGAGCTTCCTGCTTTAGAAGGCAACGCCGGCTCGACCAAAATTCACTTGCTTAGAGCGTCGGAATTGGCGGCCAAACATCCAGCCGATCTCAGCTTTCCAGCCTTAAATGAAGAAGAACCAGCACTTATCCTATATACATCAGGAAGTACTGGTGAGCCAAAAGGGGCGGTTCATAGCCCATCGGATATTTTTTATACAAACGAGACCTACTGCCGGCAAGTATTGCGCCTGCGAGCCGGCGACCGGCTCTTCTCGTCATCTCGACTCCCCTTCGCATACGGTTTGGGCAATAGCCTCACCTTTCCTTTACTCAACGGCGTGACCACTGTTCTCTGCCATGAAAAACCGACGGTAGAGGTTATCACTAAGATCTTCCGAGACTTCAGCCCTACCGTGTTTTTCGCTGTTCCGGTTGTTTACAATTTGCTCTTGGAGGATCGGGGGTTTGTTGATCTGAATTGTTCAAGCCTACGGCTTTGCATCTCCGCTGGTGAAGCGTTGCCCGCCTCGCTCGGTGAGAACTGGGAGAAGACTTTCAGCGTTACTTTGCTCGACGGCATTGGCTCCACCGAGATGATGCACATGTTCATGTCAAACCAGGAAGGAGAGGTGCGCTATGGAAGCAGTGGGAAACTGCTGAAGGGATACCAGGCCCAGTTGCGCGATAATTACGACGAATTATTGCCCGCCGGTGTCGAGGGACACCTTTGGGTGAAGGGCAAGAGCGCGGCATCCGGCTACTGGCAACGCCCAGAAGCCTCGGCCCGAACATTCGTCGACGGTTGGGTGCGAACCGGCGATCTTTATCGTTGCGACTCTGATGGATATTGGTTTCACATGGGCCGTAGCGACGATTGTTTCAAATCCAGTGGCCAATGGGTATCGCCAATCGAAGTTGAAGGAGTTTTGTTGCGCCATCCTCAGATCAGTCGCGCTGCCGTTGTGGAAGATCTGGACGAACACAATCTCCCTTGTGCGTGTGCCTTTGTCATTTGCAAGGATATAGAATTTAATACGGGCCAACTCGAAACCCAGTTGTGCGAGTTAGCAAACGCGGCGTTACCGCGTTTCAAAAGACCGCGTCGATATCTCTTTGTCAAGGATCTTCCATACACCACGACTGGCAAAATACAGCGATTCCGGTTGCGAGCGGAGATAAGGAAGATTCGCAGTTCGATTGCCAAAGTCGAAGATCACAAGCTCAACGTACGTTTCGATTAGCGGCAATAATTCAAGAAGGGGCAACAATTTTTCGAAAACTGACGTCCAAAAATACGTCAAAGGGTTTCGCATAACTCTCATTTGTTGATGTATTCTCGCACTTGTCTTGTTATGAAAGTATTGGTTTGAGATCCGAGACTGATTTTAGTGCCCGATTTTTCCCAATTGAGGTAGCCCTTTTATGTCTAACTTAATTCACCGACCACGCCGGCTGCGAAGAACTGAGGCGCTGCGCTCTATGGTCCGCGAGGTTCGGCTCGCCCCGGAGAATTTTATCTTGCCCCTATTTGTGTGTCCCGGAGAACATGTGCGGCACGAGATCTCCTCTATGCCAGGCGTCCATAATCTCTCTGTAGATGAGATTCTTAAAGAAGCAACCGGCGCCTTTGAGGCAGGAGTTCGCGGAATCATTCTTTTCGGACTGCCGGAAACCAAAGATGCCTTGGCGTCCGGAGCCTATGCTGAAGATGGTGTGGTGCAAAAAGCCATCAGAGCCATTCGCCGCTCCGTGCCTGATCTCATAATCATGGCTGATACTTGCCTTTGCGAATATACAGCGCACGGACATTGTGGCGTGGTGCGGAATGAAGAAGTATTGAATGACGAGTCACTGGAATTGCTCGCGCGTACTGCTGTCAGTCAGGCAGAAGCCGGAGCAGATATCGTGGCACCCTCCGCAATGATGGATGGACAAGTGGGCGCCATACGGGAAGGTTTGGATGGTAGTGGTTTTGAGAACGTAGCGATCTTGTCTTATGCGGTCAAATACGCGTCTGCTTTCTATGGGCCATTCCGCGAGGCAGCCGAAAGCGCACCGGCATTTGGTGATCGTCGAGCCTATCAAATGGACCCCACCAATGTACGCGAGGCGTTGCGTGAAGCAGAACTCGATTATTCAGAGGGCGCCGATATGCTGATGGTCAAACCGGCAACTGTCTATCTCGACATTCTGAAAACGGTTAGAGATCGTTGTGATCTGCCCTTGGCTGCCTACCATGTCTCGGGTGAGTACGCCATGATCAAGGCTGCTGCTCAAAAGGGCTGGATTGATGAGCAGCGCGTGATGATGGAAACTCTTACCAGCATCAAACGCGCGGGTGCTGACGTCATTCTTACCTATTATGCTCGAGAGGCAGTGCGACTTTTGAAATAGCTGCTAACGTGGACTTATGGTCCTGCTATAACCGCGGAACTGAATGCAAAGGCGAGCAGCCCCGACCATGAGCAGATTAATCCTTGTTCCAATATTTCTCTTGTTGCTCTGCTTCTCTGCTTCTGTTTTCCCGCAGTCTGGACGGCGAGCGTCCCCCTCCAGAGGCCAATCGGCAGATAGGAATGCGAATCAGGCGGCTTCTGACGAGAACAACAAAACGGACATTAAGCCCTTTGCCGGGCGTCAGCTGAACACGCCGGTTAAGCTACTTATCGCCCGACGGTTAAGTTCCAAGCACCTGCTTAGTGAGGATGTAATTTCTTCGGGTTTCGTGAAGCGTTTGAATGAATTTTCTGGCATAACGGCCACACCCATTGGCGAATCCAAGCGCGAAGAAGCGGTAAAAAAATCAAAAGAGCAGACAGATGCGTTTGTGGTGTTACTGCAGTTTGGGATTGACAGTTTTCAATCGGGAACTGTGATCCTGAATTCTCAGAGTCTGGAAATTGAATATGCCATTTTTGCTCCCCTTAGTGGTAAACAGCAAGCAAAAGGAAAAGTTTATTATCAGCCGGTAGGAAGCGGAAGAATGAGGAAGAGCGGGTGGCCAAATGGCACTCCCATTAAAATCACCCCTGAAGGAGCTGCCGTCGATGCGGCGGAGCAGTTGTACTATTCTCTGGCTTTAATTGTCGGCGTAAAACCAGGTCCGTAACCCGTCAGCCACTCCTGTATTCATCGAGAGCGGCTGACAGCCGCCTCAGGCCTTCCTTAAGCATCTCTGAATCTCCGCCCAAACCAATGCGAAAGTGCGCTGGCATCTCAAAGAAGCTCCCGGGCACTACGACGGTCTCATAGTTTTTTCTGAGAATGCTACAAAGCTCGTCCGCATTTCCTGCTTTCAAACGAGGGAACATGATCGTGCCGTAATCAGGTCTTACGATCTCAAGATCTTCGCGCGTAGCGAGAAACTGTTCTACCAGGCGGCGATTTCCTTCCAACAATTGCTCAGCACGATTTCCAATGTGTTCGAGTTGACGTAGCGCCACCACCGCTAACCGCTCACCAGGATGCACTGGCGTCGCCGCAAACAGATCGGTTAATAACCACATTCTTCGAGCCAGATCGTGCTTGGCAACAATCCAACCACAGCGTAAGCCACTTAGACCGAAGGCTTTGGTCAAGCTGCTGGTGATAACGAATTCTGGTCCCAGGTGATAGGCGGTGCGCGGACGATTGGCAAAGAGCGCCTCAAGATAAACTTCGTCAATCAGCACCCGAGCCTTCACACCCCTGGCAATATCGCCTATTCGACTGAGGGTCTGCGCATCAGTCAATACACTGCTGGGATTGTGTAGGTTAGTAATAACAATAAGCCTGGTGCGGGGACTAATCCTACGTTCCACTTCTTCGGGAATGATTTGAAATCGCCCCTCAAATCGACGCGGAAAACGCTTCACTTCAGCACCAAGATATAGCGCCAGCGAGAGAAGCGGTCCGTATGTCGGCTGTTCGATCAAGACCTCATCACCTGGCGCCACCAGAGCGGCCATAGCAAGATGATTGGCGAATGTGGCACCCGCGGCCGTCACCAGTGATTCCGGATCGACATCAAGTCTCTGAGACAGGGCTTTGATCAGCGGCGGATATCCGTAACCGCTGTCGTCTGTGAGTTCCAGGTCATCGATAACGACATTTAAGTCTTTGAGTTTCAGACTTGCCATACCGCTGGTAGCGAGATTGAAGCGCATTCCGGCGCTCATCTTGGCCCAATGAATGTATTCAGCTCCCATGACTCTCTCGGACCTACTCATTACTGATTTCTCCAACGCCAAAAGAAGTACGCCGGAATTCCGGCCAGCAGGATTCCCAGGCCGATGACCGTGTTCCCAGGGAACTTATAGATCGTATTCACCACCACGAGCCAACACGCGGCGACGAACAGGAGCGTAGTTAGCGGATGTCCGGGCACGGTAACAAGAGGCTTTGGTCCATTAATTAACTCTCTTCGTCTGCGGAAAATAAAAATGCACGTGGCCGTTAGTCCAAAGAAGATGAAATCCACAGAAACTACATAGTTCAATATCTGTTCGTAGCGTCCGGATAGCGCAATAATAGCTGCTAGTATTCCCTGCAACGCAATTGCCAGGATGGGCGCCTTTGTTTTTCTGTGGAGCCGTCCAATGCTCTTGAAAAAGAGGCCATCCTCGGCCATCGCAAAATACACACGTGGCGCGGTCAGCATTCCCTGGCTCAAAAAGCCCAGCGTGGAGATCGCTATTCCTGCAGCAATGGTAATCGCCCCCGCGGGCCCCAGCGCGAATCTCATTACGTCAGAGGCTGGAGTCGAAGTATTTGCAAGACCGCTAGTTCCCAGGACACCAACACACACCAGATTGACACCGAGATAAAGGATAACGACTCCGATGACTCCAATGAGCAGCGCGCGAGGGAGACTTCGCTCCGGCTCGCGAATCTCACCGGCCACAAAACCGGAGGTTTGCCATCCACCATAGGCAAACAAAACTGGAACCATGGCGGCTCCAACAGAAGTAAGCAAACTGAGCGATAACGGTTGCCCAAACTGGGTCGACTCCGAGAAGCTGCGGCTCTGGCTTCCGCCTGAGTTCCCGACCAGCCACAGACCACAGGCTATCAAAACAACGATGGCAACAATCTTTAGAACCATCAGCAGACTCTGTACAAAGCTTCCAGCCCGAACTCCGAGACAATTAATTATGGTTAAGCTTCCAAGGGCTGACACTGCTATCACTCCATCTGAGACGGGGATTTTGCTCAATGCTCCAAAATATCGAGCAAAGGTGACCGCCACAGCCGCCATGCCACCAGTCTGAATAACCAATAGCAGAGCCCAGGCGTAAAGAAAGGCGACGGCTGGATGATAAGCGTCCCGGAGATAGGCGTATTGGCCCCCAACCTCTGGTCTTAAGGCTGCGAGTTCCGCCCAGATAAATGCGGCTGTCAGGGCCAGCAACCCGCCGATTACCCAAACCAGAATTATTAGAAAACGGGTGTTCACCTGCCGTGCTACAACCGATGGGTTCATGAAGATTCCGGAGCCGATTATTCCACCCATTACAATCATCGTGGCATCAAAAAGACCTAACCTTCGGGCCAATTCGGGTTGATGCGAATCGATTGGAAGGTCGTTATTATTGTTCGTCAGTTTCATTGACAGTTCTGATATAAACACAGTCGCGATACTTTAGAAATCCTCCGCTGGCAAGAAAGGGTTAACTGTGATCCAACACAAAATTTACCTTGTTCTCGTCGCTCTCGTTCTTCTGACCACTCCTGGCTCTGCTCAAGTTTCGTCAGATCCGAATCTATTAACCGAAATTAATGAAATCAAGGCTATCGATAATCATGCCCATCCCCTTCGTTACGTTCCCGAAGGCGACAAGCCGGATGACGAATTCGATGCGTTGCCGCTGGACGTCATTGAATCTTTTGCTTTGCCAGTGAGACTGAATCTCACTAATCCTGAGTTCATTCAGTCATGGTCAAAGTTATATGGCTACACCTACAGCGATATGACGGATACGCACGTACAAGAGCTCTTGCGTAAAAAGCAATCGGTTATGCGAGAAAAAGGAGATTCATATCCCAGTTGGGTACTTGATCAGCTAAACATTGAAACCATGTTTGCAAATCGCGTCGCGATGGGACGCGGGTTAAGCGCTCCTCGCTTCCGTTGGGTCGCATTTGACGACGCATTACTATTTCCTCTTAACAACGCCGAAGCGAAGAGATCCAATCGGGATTATGCCGGTTTTTATCCCTCAGAGGAGCGGCTGCTGAAACGTTATCTAGCAGACTCAAACCTGTCGTCTTTGCCGTCCACACTCGACGACTACTTATCAAAAGTAATAACCGCAACACTCGAGCGACAGAAAGGAAAGGGAGCGATCGCGATTAAGTTTGAAGCTGCATACTTGCGTTCGCTCGACTTCGGCGCGCCTGAGTCAGCCGTCGCTCACCAGGTATATGCTCGATATTTCGGCGGCGAGGAACCGTCACCACGTGATTACAAGACGCTCCAGGATTTTCTCTTTTACTACATTGCACAGGAAGCTGGAAGGTTAGATTTAGCTATCCACATCCACGTCATCAGCGGCGCTGGAGGATATTACCGACAGAGTGGCAGCGATCCCATGCTGCTCGAAAGAACATTCAATGATCCAACACTGCGCAAAACAAACTTCGTCATCGTGCATGGCGGCTACCCCTACACGAAACAGACCGTTTCAATGCTCAGTAAGCCCAACGTCTACGCCGATTTCTCTGCACAAACATTTCTGCTTTACCCTCGAGCCTTGAGCGAAGTCTTGCGTGACTGGCTTGAGTCTTTTCCTAATAAAGTCCTTTTTGGCACAGACGCATTTTCTTTTGGGCCGGCGGTGGATTGGGGAGAGGTGGCCTGGCTTTCGAATACCACCGCCAGACAGGCTTTGGAGTGGGCTCTGACAGGAATGATTAAGGATCACGAGATAACCCATGAACGAGCGATCCAGCTAGCTCGAATGGTGCTAAGGGATAACGCGACTCGTCTTTACAAATTAGGCGCTGCGCAGACAAGCCGGAAGCGCGATTGACGACTGGTCCCCTTTTACCCGCTCGTCTGTTTATGCTATAGCTCCTGTAACCCCTATGCGAATCTTAAATAATTTGAGGGCCAGCATTGACTTGTGGTCATGGCTTTTTCCTCTCACCTACCTGCTGCATATCGCCGAAGAATACTGGGGTGGTGAAGGTTATCCTGCTTACCTGCTCCGGCTGAGGGGAGTATATCTTTCTCCCAGCAGATTTTGGTTGGCCCAAAGCATCGGCGTGATCCTGGTGATCGCGGGAATCATTCTTTCCCGGCGACTGAAGTTCTATCACATGATGCTCGTCATTTTGGGAGCCGCCGTACTGGTTAATGGTGTTACTCATACCATCACAAGTGCGCGCCATCTCTCCTATGGACCAGGGCTTCTCACTTCGATTTTTGTCTGGATACCCCTCGGTGTGTCGACTCTGGTGCGTTTTAAGACCAATATGAGTTCCCAGAGGTACTGGCTAGCGGTAATCATTGGCACGGCCATCAATGGAGCGGTCGCCGTTATTACCCTTAGAGGCGGCCGACTTGTTTGAATACCGGAAAGAGTGCCGTAGGCACGAAATGTTTATAGGGGAGAAGCGCCCGTGATTTCACATCCGAATTGAGCGAAATGCTCAGCATTTCGCTCAATTCGGAAGAGCACAACATGGATGTGCGAGCGGGCTATAAACATGCCACCCCTAACGGGGTGAAAAACAACAATCTCGCTCCCTAAATCTCTTCGCGGTTGTGGCGGGGTGGGCCTAAAACCAAGCTGGGTAAAAAAGGGCGCACTATTAGCCAGTGCGCCCTTCTTCTTTGCTGAATTGAGGGAAGTTTAGAAGCTGCCGCTTGCTCCCTTGAATCCGTGTAGCGCCTGTTTTACTCCCCAGGTGATCACGCGCATATTGTCATAGCAATAGCCAAGGATGTAATTACAGGTTGAGAGACAGTGCTTGGTACACTCCTGTTTCATTTCATCCAATTGCTTAACGTCGAAATTGTGGTTTCCGACAGTTCCCCAATTGTGGGTTGCGGAATACATTGGAAAACACGGAGCAAGAGAACCATCAGTGCGAATAATCAGCGAATTCTGTCCAGCGCGACACTGCCAGGGCGGTACTTTGCCACGCATCAACATCTTCATATCTTCCATGTGTTGAATCGGATTGACCATCTTATAGCCGTGGTTGATGCGCTTGTCGTTAAGATAGTCGAGCAAAGCATCTACCTTGGGCCAGTCATCCGGAGTCAAATAAGTCTGATTCTCGTTCAGATGTTTAAAGTGCGTCTGCTCCGTCATGGGAGTCTCATTGATGTGGTAATCGGTTGCGATGCCATTATCATGAGCAATCTCCGTCAACTCCTTCACATCGTCCATGTTGTTGTGACAGATGTTGATATTGAACATGACGGTATAGCCGTAATAGTGTTGCCGTTTTACCAGATAATCAAAATAGGGTCGGATTGGTTCCAACGCCTTGGGCAACGACTTACGATCTTTAACCGAATCAACGGCCAGATTCACCGTCGCAATACCAGCATCGCCCAGACGATCAATTACGTCTGGTTTCATCAAGCGACCGTTCGTTGGCAGGTAAACGAAGATGTCTTTCTTAGCGCTATAGTAGACGATCTTGTGAATAAACTTAGGCCTAAGCAGCGGCTCACCACCCATTAATGCAAGCACGCGCGAGCCGATCGAATGTAACCAATCGATCGACCGTTTGGCCACGTCTTCGGTCATTCCCTTAACAGCATTGTTGTAGGACCAGCAATAGTGGCAATCCAAGTTGCATTTCCATTCGGTGAACAGATACGGAATTATTGGCCGCAACTCATTGGAGTGCCAGCGCGATTTGAAATAGGGAGAACCCCAGGTCTTCCAGGTGCGGATCGCGTTCAGCTTTTGGTACTCGCGTTTGCTCATCTCCATCGGATTAGGCTGCTGCGGATACTCCGGCTCCGGCAAAACCTCTTCCGGTTTTGGCTCCAACTTCGGATGCGATTCCGACTTATAGAGTATCTGGTGAAGCTTCTGATCAATGCGAAAGGCTGGCGCGTCGGTTCCCGTGTGAAGGTTCTGTTGTACTTCTGCCATTTTGCTTTCCCTCTTGAGTTGGGCGAATGAATGGATGGATGGAGCGTTGTTGAAACCGCTAAATCAGACTCCTCTTCGTAGCTAAAGGAGGTTCTCTACCAAAACGAATGGCTGAGAATGAAATCATCGAAAACGTTGGACAATCGTTCGAGATAGTCGCTGATTTCGTAAGGAATTGCAAGCGCCTGATATGATAAGGATTGGTTGCGCGCATTGTTGATTCGGGTTAACCTTTCCGCTTTTGTTGGGGTGGTCAGCTTTATAAGGCAGGAAATGCCCTCGGCACTGCGGCGTTGACACCGGTTAAGACCGAAAGGATTTGGATTTTGGCGGTACCAGCAGAAGCAAGTATCACTGCGGCCTTGAGGCCGGAATTGTTCGCAGCGCGCAGCGTGGTCTCACCCAGGAGGGCGATTGTCTTGGCAGCGGTCACAATAGTCGTGATGGCCGGCTTTGGTTTCCGTGTTTCTGGATTGAGCAATGAGGGACTTAGCGAGGACGAACTGAACAAGCTTCAAGCGGTCGCCGATTATCGCCAACACGGACTAACGTCAGCGAACGGCGAACATCCGTTGCTTATGAAAGCACTGCAAACCGCCAGCCTTTTTGTCGTGGAGAAATGGAATGGTTCTAACTTCGCTTCTGCCCGTAATTCGGGTTTGTTGGTTTCACCGGAAACCGGATTGCGGCTGCCAAGCGCGCTCCTGGGCGCCTTGACTGCGGTACTCATTTACCTGCTAGCAACCGAGTTGTTTGGCGTGGAAGTGGGACTGATCGCCGCGGCGCTGTGGGCTTTCGATCCGAACGCCATCGGATTTAATCGTATCGCAAAGGAAGATACGTTTCTTCTCTTCTTCTTCTTGTTGGCTAATGTCTTTTGGCTACGCAGTCAACGTATCGCCGAGAGTCGTCCAGAAAAAAGGCCCCAGCCGTACTACTGGGCTGCTGCGGCAGCCTACGGAGCCATGATGGCTTCAAAATATTTACCCCAGCTGATAGGTGTAAGCATCTCCTATTATTGGCTTTTTCAGGAGATCCCGGAAACGCGTTGGCGCCTTGGTAAAAAGCGCATGCTGATGTTCTTTGTAGTTATCGGTGCTGTCTTTCTGTTGTGTAATCCAACCATTTTGCTTCCCGGAACATGGCACCAGATGGGGCTGTTCGCTGGTCAAAAATTAGTTGGCCACGATGGCTATGAGTTTATGGGCCAGCTTTACCCCCACCGAGTGACTGACTGGCTGCGGGGTATCCCGTGGTATTTTTACTACGTTTTTCTTGGCGTGAAACTACCTCCTCTGACGGTCGTGGGATTTCTCCTTGGTCTTCCTCTACTTTTCCGTCGCAAGATTGGCGACGGCCGTTACTTCCTTCTCTTCTGGATGTTTTTTTGGGCAATCTCATTCACTTTCGCGGGAGGTAAGTTTACGCGTTACTTAACTGTAGTGTTACCAGCAGTCCTGATTACCGCCGCAATCGGTGTTCAATATACCGGCTTTTGGGTTGCTCAATCTGTCGGTGCAATTGCTTCTGGTACAAGCGCCAAGGCTTACCTAAGTGCGGCGATTGCGCTGCTCGTTCTCTTACCTCCAATTGTTTCTTCGGCAAACGCCGCACCATATTTTCGACTTTACACCAATTCTCTAGGTGGAGGCGTCGCCAAAAGCGGTTACTATTTCCCGCATGATGAGTTTTACGACGCGAGTATGCGTGATCTGGTCTCGGAGATTGCCAGACGCGCACCGACAGGTGCACGCATAGCCAGTGAAAGTCCGGCTCTTGCCAGGTACTATGCGCTTCGTTCAAACCGGCCCAATTTAGTTTGTCTGGAACTGTCTGACCCTGAGGCACTAAAACAATTGGAGGAAAAAGACTTCATCATCATTGCCCGCGGGCGCCGCTACTTCAGTAATGACCCGCTGATTAACTCACTGCATCATTTGAGCGCCCCGGTGTCACGATTTTCGCTGGGTCAGGTACCTTCGGCGGAGCTCTATCAACTAGACAAAGTTTCGCTCAGCGCCCTGACGGAAGCGGCTCGTCAAATGCCGCCAGTGGCAAAGATCCCCACTACCGATATTCCATAGACGACATTATGTGCAAAAGGAGCTCGTCGTGAAAAAGCTTTTGGCTATTTTCCTGCTCGTTTGTTTCTTTCCTGTCTTCACGTTCCCTGCAGCCCAGATCCCGGATAAACGATTTACACTCGAACAGGTAATGAGCGCACCTTTTCCCTCTGATCTTGTCGCTTCTTCCAAAGGTGGCCATTTTGCATGGGTCCAAAACGCGAAAGGCGTGAGGAACATTTGGGTGGCTGAGTTTCCTAACTACCACGGCAGACAAATCACTTCTTATAGTGAAGACGATGGTGAAGAAGTTGGAGAACTTTTGTGGACACACGACGCAAAAAGTGTGATTTACACGCGCGGAGGCGATTTGGAGGGTTTCGGCGAGAACCCAAATTCCCGGAGTCGGCCCGAAGAGCCAAACCAGGCGATCTGGATTGTTGCGCTAGACGGCAAGGCTCCACGCCAACTGGCAACAGGACATTCGGCGGCAGTCTCACCGGAAGGCGATCGAATTGTCTTCATCAACAAACGTGACATTTGGTCAACAAAGATCGATGGCAGTGAAAAACCAGCCGTGTTGATCCAATCGAAGGGGAGAAGTAGTTCGCTCCGATGGTCGCGGGTTGGCTCGAAGCTCGCATTTGTCAATAGCCGTGGCGATCACAGCTTCATTGGAGTCTACGATCTCCCTGGGAAAACACTGCGGTATCTTGACGCTTCAGTCGATCGTGATAGCGAACCAGTCTGGTCACCGGACAGCAAACGGGTGGCGTTCATTCGTGATCCGGCTTTGCGAGAGGCCTCTGCTTTTGGACCAAAGCGAGAGGGTGAACCGTGGTCCATTCGTGTGGCCGATGTCGAAACGGGTAACGGTCAAGAGATATGGAAAGCCGATAAAGGGCCCGGCAGCGTATTTAGAAATATCGTGTCTGAAGACCAACTCTTCTGGTCAGCCGGCGATTGGATTGTGTTCCCCTGGGAGAAAGATGGTTGGACGCATCTCTATTCGGTGCAAGTGTCAGGGGCGACCCGCGAACGTGGGCCCATCTTACTGACACCGGGCAAGTTTGAGGTGGAACACGTTTCCATTACCGCGGATGGCAAGGAAATCCTCTACTCATCAAATGAAAGCGATTTGGATCATCGGCATATATGGCGAGTTACGACTGCCGGAGGGCGCTCGCCGTCACAACTGACCTCGGGAGCTGGGGTCGAGTGGAAGCCGGTTGCCAGTAGCGAAGGAGGAGGAGTGGCCTTTTTTCGCTCTGATTCTCGGAGACCACCTCGCGCCGCGATTTTTCTTGGGGGCCCTCCCAGGGATCTGGCGCCTGAGAGCGTGCCAGCGGAATTTCCACTCGGTTCGCTGATTGAGCCTCAACTTGTTGTTTTCAGCAGCGCGGACGGAATGAAAATACACGGTCAGTTGTTTCTGCCCCCTAATCTGAATACAGCACAACGTCACCCGGCTATTGCGTTTTTCCATGGTGGATCCAGGCGACAGATGCTGCTTGGCTGGCATTACATGTACTACTACCGAAATGCTTACGCTATGAACCAGTATCTGGCGAGCCAGGGGTACATCGTGCTCTCGGTGAATTATCGCAGTGGCATTGGCTATGGTATGGAGTTTCGCGAGGCTCTGAACTATGGGGCCACGGGCGCAAGTGAGTTCAATGACGTGCTGGGGGCGGGAGTTTACCTGCGCGGTCGACCCGATGTCGATCCGCAGCGAATTGGCATCTGGGGTGGCTCTTACGGCGGCTATCTCACGGCGATGGGCCTCTCCAGGGCTTCCGATCTTTTTGCTGCAGGAGTCGATATGCATGGCGTGCATGATTGGAATATTGTGATTCGCAACTTTGTGCCAACCTACGATCCGCAGGCCAAACCTGAGGCGGCCCGTTTAGCGTTTGAATCTTCGCCGCTTTCCTCAATCAAGACCTGGCGTTCACCAGTATTACTGATCCATGGCGATGATGATCGCAACGTGCCATTCAGCGAAACAGTACATCTGGTCGAGGCTTTACGAAACCAGGGAGTAGAGTTTCAACAGTTGATCTTTCCTGATGAGATTCACGATTTCCTAAACTTTTCTGACTGGCTGCGTGCTTACCATGCTTCGGCAGAATTCTTTGAGAGACATTTGAAGAAGAAGTAGGCAGGAGGGCAGGAGCAGGCGGCAGGAGCAGGAGGGTACCTGGAAACCCTCCTGCCTCCTGCTCCTGTCCTATCTCCTCAACTTAACCTCAACCGGCTTCGCATTATGGGAATCGTAACCCTCGGGCCAATTGGAAATATTCACTCCATACAGCCAATCTGACTCGGGACTGACTACGAAGCGAAAGCGGATAGGGAAACCCCGCATGGCTCTTAGTCGCACAACCAACCCGTCAATTCTCCATTCCTGGATTGATGGTTGTTTCGGATCCTCCACAGCAACTAGTCGTGAGCCACAGTCTTCGCCATTTAAATACAGTCTCACACGCGTCTTAATGTCCTGTGGTCGCGCGTCCACCGGCAATACCGGCTGAATATGTGCTCTTATGACTATCTGATCCACCTGCCGCAGGTCTGCACGAGCCGGTACTTCGTACTCTACCAAGCCCACCCCAAATCCCCAGAGATAACCTGGTCCACTTCCGATCTTTTCGAACCTCTCCTGCACCGCCATCTCAGGCTTAAAGCGGTAGAGAATCGACTTGTCTTCTCCCAAGATCATTTGCGGTACGGTGCCGGTGACACCAGCAGGACGGCTCCAGGTAAACTGTCGTGGCACCAGATGATGCCCTGCGTCTGCAAGGCGACTGGGAGGATCCGCAGATTCGAGTTTTGAAGTAATCTGAGCCGCCCGGCTAATCTCAGAAAGCAGTGCGCTGTCCCGTGAGGTCGTGTAGTTGACCCCATAACCTCGATTAGGATCCGGGGTTAAAATCCAAAAGCTGGTACCGGCCGAGCCAGCTTCAATGTTTCCCTGCAGGAAGCTACGGTACCATTCAATTTGAGAAAAGCCGTTATAGCCGTCAACTCCCATTCCGAACTCTCCAAAAACCAAGGGTTTCTGAACAAAGAGAGCGGCGGCGGCACGATTGTCTATGAATTCCCGCAGCGCTCTTGGAGAGTCGACAAAGCTATCTAAATCGTCACGTGGATAATTGTGAACGTCACAGTAATCGACCGTGGCAAGCAGATGATCTGCAAGCCACTCGCGTCTCTCAGCTGCTGTTCTGTAGCCCCAGTCACCCGGCGTGATTAGATGATTGGGATCGAGGGATTTTAAGTAGCTGCTCATTTCAGTAATCCACGCGCGGCGCTCGGACCATCGTCCCGTCACAGCCTGAGCTTCATTCAGGAGCTCCCAGCCCATTATTGTGGGGTCGTCGCGATACAAATTGCCGGTCACTGTATTGCGGCGCAACGCGAGCTTTTCCAAATGCTCACGGTAGAGGCGACGTGTCTCCCCATTGCTGTAAAAAAGCATAGCCACTTCGGTGTTGATGCCAAAGCGATAATGATCGTCGGCGGCGTTCCAAATGCCGGCCCAGCGAAGGTACTGAGTGACTCCCCCGGTGTCCCGCCACCAATTACCAAGGCAGAGCTGCACCTTCAGATTCAACTGGGCGGCCCGGGCGAGAACTTTGTCCAGATGAACAAATGTTTCCTCATTCCACTGGTTGGGTGCCCAGCGAAAAGGATGCGTTCGCGGCCAATCCGCGAAATCAGCAACGGGCCGAACGTCATTTGGACCACCCTCAGCAGAGGCCCAGACGCGCACTACTCGGATGCCCATCTGAGCGGCCTTGCTGAGTGTTTCCGCCATCCGTTCGCGATCATCATCCCGGTACATGATTGCGACGTTTGCCCCAACAAACCGAAATGGTTGACCGTCGATTACGAAGCTGCTGCGCCGAGTTTTTACGAACCCTTTTGCTTCTGAGGAATGTTTGTTGGATTCATGACCAAGAAGTAGAAGAAAAGCCGCGCCCACAACAACTACGAGCGCGGCCAACAAAAAAATCTTCTTCAACATCAAAACCTGCAGTTAACCTATCGCGGGCTAGTCAACCTGACAAAACCCATAATAGCGCAGACCGCTGCCAGCAAAACGAAGATGTTGAAAAAGGTGAGGATGCCGAATACCAGACTATTGTCCTTAGTGAGCAGGCCAAAACCTAACACGATAAACTGCAGATGAAACAGGATCAAACAAACAGCGGCAAAGGAAAACCATCGGGCCGATGAGCCGAAAGCGCGAGCTCTTGCGAAGCCGAGCACTGCGGCTACTAACCAGGCAACCGCTCCCAACAGTAACAGCCCGAACATCACTGGGGTAAAATAGGCAGGCTCGCGGAAATTGGTTTCTACTTGTGCGAACACTGCTAACGCAGCTATAACCATTCGCTGTTCTCCAGTCAATTGGCCTTATCATAAGGCAAGCGCCGCATGCGCACATAAGAGCTGCCCGATTGTGCACAAACGGCGCCAGAATCTCGATACCGATAGGAAGTAGCAAGCGCGCTCAAACGCGTCGACTAAGGACAAATGGATCGAGCCTCTTCAGCATTGCTTCACCTTGAGGCTCGCAGCAGCACCCTACTGGGTGATGTGAATCTCCTCTTCTTTATTGACGTGACCCAGAAAATAGATAAGGCCGCAAACAAAGGCGATTGCCGCCAATGCAAGCGCAATCCAACCAAACATATGACCGCCTTCGAGTTCTGTGAAGGTCACGAATTTATAGAAGTACCAGATCGCACCCACAGCCGCTGCTAAACCCACGATCACGGCCAGTATATCTTTCATTTTCATCTTCAACCTCCGCCCAATAAGTTGTTTATGAAGGTTAAGGGAAAAAGCCGTTTAACTTCTATTTGTAGTTGCATGTTAACGCCACCTCCAAGGGAAAGCAAGCCCATCATTCCACAAAAAAGTGCCGCTTGAGACGGGGTCGGGGATATTGCGTTTCCTGACCTGCGCTGCCGTACCTTTGCTGCGGGCCCTGACGGGAAACAGCCGCGTAGCAGCGAAATGTTTATGGCCCGCGCGCACGTTGCATTGTGCGATGTCTGCTTTTTTCGTGCCGGGCGGCTTGTTGCCGTCGCCTCTTAACCTTTGAGAATAATGCGGCGGTCTCCTTCTCTCCTTGTTATCCGCTCTCGATCCAGATACTCCAGTAGGGGAATCGCATATTTTCTGGAGACACCCGCAAGCTCCTTAAACGACGCAACATCAATCGACCGCAGTGGCTCATGCTCTTCTCCATACCGATGAACGGTCCGTTTTAGACGCTCAAGGGCTTGCTGATGAAAAAAGAGATCGCCCTGCACCCGGATGATTGTCTTCCCGTCGATTAAGAACTGTAGGAGTTTTCGACCGTGGGTCCTTTGCGCGTTCAATAGGCCCAGACTCTTCAGCGCGTCATCGGGCGAAGGTGGCTCAAGGCCGGCAATCTTATATATCTGCTCCAAGCGATCCCGCAATCGTACATCGCTATCTGAGAGCTCCGGAGAATGATCGCGAGCACGAATTATCTCTTTCTCCAGTACAATCTCCTTCCGTTTTTCTCCAGCGGCTAAAACGGTGCGAAAAATCTCTGGCGCCGCATAGGCAAAAACCCGCTCGCGCAACGTTTCTCGACCTAGTCCCCGAGACAGGGGCTCTCGTTGATGGTGAGAATTCACCTCCCGCAGAACAGCCTGGTGCAGATGCTCGAAGTTGCGGCTTGAGAGATATACCCCATCGCAATCGACAATCGTGCCGCGCGTTGATGCTTCCTTAAGGACCGCAGCAATAGACGTAATATTCCACCCAGTTGTTGCCACCAGGTCCGAAAGCCGACGTCCATGTTCTTCGGCCATTTCCACAAAGGCGGAGAATCTCGCTGTTTGGTTTCCATCAAGAAGCGTGCTCAGCCTCTCATTAACCAGATGCAAATCTCGAGCTCGGTGTTTAGAGGCAAATGGGTCGAGTATTTGTCCACCGGCAACCGTTTGTGGCGGAGAATACGAACGGATGATGAAACGTTCTTCCGAAATTGCCATGGTCGGCGACTCCAACCGAACCTGCGCAAAACCACTTTGCCCTGGAGCCAGCTCGCCTGTCTTATTTAGTACTCGGATTCTTCCCAGGGCCTCTGCAGCATGAATGTAAAAACGTATACGAGATCGAGAACGCAACGGGCGTGACGCGCCAGGCAAAACATTAAGATGAACATCAAGAATCTGTGTGGGCCGAAAACAACCTACCGGTGCGAGGATCATTCCGCGCTGAATCGAGAAAACGTCTACACCTCCTAAGTTGATTGCAGTTCTCTGTCCTGCTAAGGCTCGCTCTACGGATCTTCCGTGGACTTGCAAACCACGAGCACGCACACGAATACCCCCCGGCAGAAGTTCCAGCTCATCGGCTTCTTTGATCTCCCCCGACACCAAAGTCCCCGTTACAACGGCACCAAATCCCTTTACTGTAAAAGAACGATCGACCGGCAACCGCGGAATCAGTCCTGACGCCCGTGGCGGAGTCCGCAGAGCAGTCTCTCGAAGGGCTGTCTTCAACTCATCCAGGCCCGCACCGGTCTTTGCACTAACAGTAACCATCGGGCTGTTGGCCAGAAATGATCCCTGAACCAGCTCTTTCGCTTCAGCGCGAACCAGGGAAATCAAGTCCGCATCAACCAAATCCGTTTTGGTAATTACAATGAGTCCCGTTTTTACGTTCAATAAACGGCAGATGTCAAAATGCTCGCGCGTCTGAGGCATTACTCCCTCATCTGCCGCGATAACCAGGGCAACGAGGTCGATGCCCTGGGCTCCCGCAAGCATGTTTTTGATAAACCGTTCATGACCCGGCACATCAACGAAGGCAACTCTCACCGTGCCAAGATCAAGATCAGCAAAACCGAGGTCGATCGTTATTCCCCGTTGCTTCTCTTCAGGTAAACGGTCGGGATCCTTGCCGGTCAAAGCTTGAACCAGAGCGCTTTTGCCGTGATCAATGTGACCGGCAGTGCCGATGATTATTGAAGACATTCTATTTAGGGGGTGGTCTTTGGTCTTTGGTCTTGGGTCTTGGAGCTGAGCTTTGTGCTTTGTACTTGGAAATTTGTACTTTGAGCACTTGCCAAACTTGATCTTACGCGTTCAGCTCAAAGTTCTAGCCCTGCAAAGCTCAAAGTTCCAAGTACAAAGAACAAAGTTCCAAGTTCCAAGTTCAAAGACCCAAGACCCAAGACCACCTCTTCTTCATTTCACAATTTCAAAATCAATCCACTGAGTAGCAACTCGGTTCTTTTCTTTTGCTAACAGGTCCGTGACGACAACTTGGAAAACATACTCACCGGGTTCCATCTGTGTGCCGAGTTGTAACGCACCGCCGACTCCAAGTCGCTTTAGATCGGCTTGATTGCTTGGATCTACGGGGATCGGGTTGCCCGTGAACAGTTGTTTGCCATTTCTGAATAAGCGTACTTGTGACTGTAGTTGAGGCTGTCTCGTGGTCTTATCGACCTGAGCGTTATAGATCTTCATCAAGACCCTCCCGAAGACTTCGCCAGGACACGGTCATAGAATTGAAGGTATTGAGGAATCACAATGTCAGTCCGGTATCGCGATATAGCACTCTCACGTGCGCGTTGGCCCATTTCGCGGCGGAACTCGGGCTCACTCAACAAACGTGCAGCGTCGTTAGCCATTTTTTCTACGTCTCCTACCGCACTAAGAAAACCCGTTTCGCCATCTGTGACTACTTCCGGAACACCCCCAACTCGCGAAGCCACGACAGGAACCTCACAAGCCATCGCCTCGAGTGCCGCGAGACCAAAGGATTCCTGCTCGGACGGCAACAGTAGGACATCCGCCGCGGACAGATAGTCGACGATCCTGGGCTGCTTGCCTGTAAATGAACAGTGCTCATAAACCCCCAGACAACGAGCACGATGTTCTACATTGGTTCGTTCGCTTCCATCTCCCACCATGATCAGTCTTGTTCTTATTCCGGTCTTTAGCACGCGGTCCAATATCTCGACGCAGTCAATGGGTCTCTTCACTGGACGAAAGTTGGACACATGCACCAGCAACGGCTCGTTCTTCGGGGCAAGACTCTTTCTTAATTGTTCAACGGGATGCCGCTGATAATCAGTTTGGCAAACAAAGTTTGGGATTACCTCAATCTCGTCAAATTGAAAAATTTCTTTGGTGGCATTCTTCAAATAGTGTGAGATTGCCGTCACTCCATCAGACTGAACAATGCCGTAGCGAGTCACCGGAAGATAAGAACGATCGGCTCCTACTAAGGTGATATCGGTTCCATGCAGCGTGGTTATAATGGGAAGATATCTCTTTGGCTTTAGCGACTCACGCGCGAGGATAGCGCTGATCGAATGAGGAATTGCGTAGTGAACGTGTAGCAGGTCCAGATCCTCCTCTTCAGCAACCTTTGCCATTTTTGTTGCTAACGCCAGCGTATACGGCTGATGTTCAAAGAGCGGATATGACATCATTTCAACTTCGTGAAATCGGACCCGCTCGTTCAGTTGTGTTAGCCGAGTAGGTAGCGCGGACGAAATGAAATGGACAATGTGGCCGCGTTCTGCGAGCTCTTTGCCAAGTTCAGACCCAACAATGCCGCTGCCACCGTAAGTTGGATAGACCGTGATGCCAATGTTCATCGCCTAATGGAAGCCTTCGAGAAGCATAATGTCACTTTCAAGCGTATCCACCTGGGCATAGAGAATCCAGCGATTATCAGGTGAAACAGCAAAACTCGGATAAACTAGTTGAAGCTCTTTTTCGATCGCAGCCACCTGACTCGTACGTCCACTCGCAAAATCAAAGAACTCAATCGCCGGGTGAGGCGTCGCCTTGGGATTAACAAAATAGATCCCCTTTTCAACTAAACCCCAAAAGCCTTGCACAGCTTCGTCCAGGACGCGCACCTCCTCGCCACCTTCAACAGGTATTTTCGAGATGCCGGGACTGCCGAAACCACGGTTATAGTAGACAAATTTTCCATCAACTGATTCGAACGCCTCACGCCCTCCACGTTGGGTTATTTGTGATGCCGGCCCTCCTCCACTGGGCGCCTTCCACAGCTGCCAATCACCAGTACGATTCGATCCAAAATAGATCCAGTTTCCATCCCGCGACCAGCTCGGTCTAACATCATCTGCCGCGTCCTCGGTGATTTGGACAGGTTTGCCTCCCTCCGCACTTATCACAAAAATATCTCTGTTACCGGTGGCCTTAGAATCGAAGGCGATCTGTCGCCCATCAGGAGACCAACGCGGCGTGCCGACGTCCGGTCCGCCAACCGAAGTTAACTGCACCGGATTCTCGCCTTCGGCACCAGCAACCCAAATCTCATTGCTACCAGAGCGGCCTGACACAAAACAGATTCTCTTGCTGTCCGGAGAATATTGCGGACCGTAATCCTGGCGGGTAGAAGAGATCAATCTCGTCGCATCCCGTTTACCGCTGCCGACGGCGGTTCCGATTCGCCAGATGTTTGTGTCACCGAATTCTTGTGAATAGGCCAGACGATTTCCGACGCGAGAAATAGCCAGTGTACAGGCATTCTCTTCCCCAGCTGCTACTGGTTGTGGGTAACCACCGGCCACAGAAATCTTGAAAAGTCTCGGGCCACTGCCCGCGAGCCAGGCGGGCCAGGAGGTAAACACGATCTCCCGACCATCTGCGGTCCAGGCCAAGCCCCGACAGCTTTGTCCATCAAAAGTCAAACGCTTCGGTTCACCTCCTCTGGACGATACGAGGTTATACGTCGGCTGGACCAACAGTAGTCCAGCGAAAGAAAGCCAATGTCTTACCATCTGGAGAAAAGGCGGGAGTCGAGTCACCAAGGAATCCGGCCGGTGGCAGGGTGACCTGACGCCTTTCAAGAGTCTCAATTGAGAGCAGGAAAATACTGTTCGAAGCACCGGGGGAGCCTTGCTGAGAAAAAGCCAAATATTTTCCATCGGGGGACCAGGAAAGTGCATTGCCATATTCATATAACGAGAAGAAAGCCGAAGTGCCCGAATATAACTTGCGTTCGGGTCCACCGAGGACCGGAATCGTAAAGATGCTTATCTGAGTTCCCGACTGGCGCACAAAAGCGATGTAATGGCCGTCCGGGGACCACGTGGGATACAGGTCATCATCCCGGTTGTTGGTGAGTTTTAGTGGAGGCGCTCCCGCATCCTTCGGCTTTAGGTAAATGTCAAAGTTGTCGCCCTTTTCGCCATTCCACGCGAAGGCGATCTGATCGCCATCCGGAGAGAAAGCCGGTTGCAATTCGCGCCCGGGAAAGCTGGTGAAGGGGACAATTTTTGCCCGCGGCAACACTGGCGGGCTCGTTATTGTTTCCCTGAACTTGTAGAGCGAAAGAGCGATGCCTGCCACAGATATTATTAAAAGCCCGAGTGTCAGCATCACGCCGTTGCGGTGTTGTCTGAACCACCTGGATTTCTGCGTCGCAACGGAATGACTGGCAGTGGTCCGAGGATCAAAGCCTGGTCTTAGATTTTTCAGATCACTTAGTAACTCTGCCGCCGTTTGATAGCGCTCGCTTCTCTCTTTCCGGAGGGCTTTCTCAATAATCGAGTCCAGTGCGGCGCTGACTTCCCGCGTTTCACCCGCTATCTCGGGAGGGTCTCGCTCAAGTATTGAAACGATGACATCGCTCCGTGTTGGCCCGGCAAATGGTACGCGGCCGGCAACCATTTCGTAGAGGACCACGCCCAAACTCCAAATATCTGTACGTGCGTCCACCGGGAGCCCTCGCGTCTGTTCAGGTGACATGTAGGCAGGCGTTCCCAGAACTACGCCTGATTCAGTATTAAGCCACTCGAGGGTGGATCCTTCGGGGACAGAAAGTGCGGCTTGTGGTTCGTTGAGTTTTGCCAGTCCGAAATCCAGCACTTTAACCAGACCATCTCGCCTCAGCATGATGTTTTCCGGCTTGATGTCACGATGCACAATGCCTGTCGCGTGCGCTGCTGAAAGTGCGCTTGCCACTTGAATGGCTATCTCGAGCACTTCTTCGAGTTTGAGGCTCCTCATCTGGAGAATCTCTCGTAAGGTTTCCCCGTCAATAAACTCCACTGCTATAAAGTGCTGCTCGTCAAGCTGCCCGATTTCATAGATGGTCACGATGTTTGGATGATTCAAAGCAGAAGCGGCACGTGCTTCTCTTTCGAGTCGTAGCCGATGTTGCGCGGAAGAGAAGGCTTGTGGCAGTAACTTGATGGCAACTTCACGGCCCAACTTCGCATCTCGGGCCAAGTAGACCTCACCCATACCTCCAGTGCCCAGTAGTGACAGAATTTGATAGTGGCCTAACCTTTTTCCAATCAAGGAGAACGACTCCTCATTGCTGAGCTTTTTCGTTGCTTCCTTCATCGCCCGGGACAATAAAAAGCCTTCCGCACTATCTCCGCCCGCCAGCAGTGATTCCACTTCAGAGCGTAAGGCCTGATCAGCACCTGAAGCGCGCTGCAGAAACTCCGCTCGCTCCTCTGGCGGGCGCTCGAGCGCCGCATGGTAAAGGTCGGCGATCTGTTGATATCGCTCAGGCGTCATGGAAATCCGCTCGATTAGTTTGCTTAGGCATGACGTGCCGCATTGCACTTGCTTGCAAGCTATAACAGCAACGCATCGACACGATGAGCGTGGACCATCTCTTCGCAGGGAGACCAGGCAAACACTGTAAAGCGACCATCCTGAGACGCGACCAGAGCCAGGGAGTCACGCTGATCGTGTACAAACTGCGCCGCGGATAAGTGTCGAGTGCCGCCGTTCTGAGATGGATGGACCACGACGGCCCGATCACCAAGAATTGGCTCAGTGGCGATGATCGATTCGACCGGCGAGGCGCCTAATGGTCGTCTTATCTTCACGCCAAATGCGAGCAGCTCGTACCGGTCATTGATAACGGTCGCCCCATCAACCGCGGTCAGACCGGCGATCGTATCCACTGCGTCCTCCCACAAGCTTTCATTCGTCTCCTTCACGTCGTGCCGCGCAAGCTCTGCGAGATCTGAAAACGGAGGAATGACAGAATATAGGATTGGATGGACGATCGACTCACGCCATGCTTCGTTGTCTGCAGGTACCACGAGCATTGAGCCGCCATGTCCGTGAGCTCGCATTGATGCGGCCAGCTGAACGAGGACATTCACGGGGCTGACAATGGGACCATTGGCGGAACCTAGCGAGGTAAAACTCAATAACGATGCGAGCAAAGCTGGACAGTCAGGCAAGCTGGTACCGTTCTCATCGACCACTTTCACTTGTTCACCTTTGAGTACTGCTACGTTGGCAAACTTTCCAAAGCCCTCAATCCGTCGGTGTTTGATTACCAGCAGTCCTGGTTCCACGTCCTCGAGAACAAAACAGAAACTAGGAATACCTCTGGTCGCGCCCCACACATGCAATTCCTCGCGGTCACCCCAGACGCCAAGATGGATTCCAGCGCGTTCAACGGCAGGTGCGAGCTTTGTTAGCACCGCGGAGGTGAGCTGGAGCGGCTGTTCGAAGAGTAGCGCCTGCTCGGCCTGATCCGGAGGGAGGAATGCCAGGGAAATCTTCGGAAAATTACCTTCCTCGCGACGGAAACTAGCCCAGAAAGTGGCATCAATTATCGCCTCGATTGTTCTTGCATCAGGCGCAGACGCCAACTCCGTCTCGCCCCGCTGCCGGGCCGCCGCAAGATGGCGCGCAAAATGATTCTCCACGATCGGGGCCACCGCTCGCGCGGCCTCATACGTGGGTCCGCCCATCATCGTCTGGACTTCACTATTCACCAACTTGCATGCTCCTTTAACAGAGAGAGAATCTAACTAAACTGACGTTCAACTTCAATCGACTGAAAGAGACTATTATCTCCGCTCAGCGTCCAAACCAAAACTCATATTGGTTGTTTAAGCTTATTTGACAATAATTCGATTCCTGGCCGATCGTCCCCACTGCAATCGTATGCACCCTATTGCCTCAAAATAAAATCTACTCCTAGGGTGATTCGTTGCCTCATAAATAAATCTACTCGAAATGAAAGTGGGTTTTAGAGCTTCGTAGTGTGCCGCTCGAGCGTACGCGGCGCAAGACGAGTAATGGTTTTTC
>WNGB01001762.1_pt1 | contig 45410 bp, 43 predicted proteins | sample 5400681 | NCBI WGS metagenome assembly WNGB01 (sample SAMN13153367, study PRJNA577476) | soil metagenome | isolation source: 115 cm soil or saprolite under grassland replicate 2 | place: USA:California | collected 2016-06-15
CCGAAGACGACGGCGATGCCTGCGATGGCGACGAGCGCTCCGATCAGGCTCTGCCAGCGGAAGCCCTCCAATCGCTCGGCGACCGCCAACAGGAACGTCAGGAGGGGCACGAGGGCGAGGATGATCTGGCCCAGGCCGGCCGGTGTCCTGACGAGCCCCCAGTAGATGAAGCCGAACGCGCCGGCGAACCCGAGCAGGCCATACAGGACACTGCCGGTCAACGCCGCTCCGCGCGGTATCGGCACGCGCCGGATCGCCACGACCCCGAACAGCAGCGCGGAGGCAAGTGCAAACCGGATGGCCGCGCCCCAGAATGGCGCCAGCTCGTGGTTGCTGAATCGCACGGCCACGCCATTCACGCCACCAAGGACGACGATCGCGATGAAGGCCAGAAGGGTCGATCGGTCCGGCGTCCAGGAGATCGCCTGCGAGATCGCCTGGGAGCCTGGCGGGCGGCGCACCTGCGCAGTCTAGTTCCGTAGGGCAGCCCGCACCGAACGTCCTGGGCGTGGCGCGTGCACTGGCCGCGCGAGGCGACGCTCCGACTCCTGGCCTAAGGGCCGCCGATCGATCGGTGTCCGGTCAGGATGCCGTGGCGTCCTCCGCTCGAAGCTCGGCCGCCGCCTGGCGAACCGCCGCGAAGATCGGCTGATAGCCGGTGCAGCGACAGAGGTTCCCGGCGAGGGCGTCTCGGATGGCCTCATCCGATGGGTGCGGATCGGCCGCCAGCAGGGCCGCAGCCGAGATGAGCATGCCCGGCGTACAGAACCCGCACTGGATGCCGCCGGTCTCCAGAAAGGCCCGCTGGAGGGGGTGAAGATCGCCCGATGTGCCGAGGCCCTCAACGGTCGTGATCGTGCGGCCGGCCGCCTGGAGCGCGAGATACGAGCATGCGTTCACGGGACGCCCATCGATGAGGACCATGCAGGCGCCGCACTCTGAATCGTCACAGCCTTCTTTCGGGCCAACCAGGCCCAGGTCGTCGCGGAGCAGGCGGAGCAGGGTCCGATGCGGCTCGACTCCTTCTCTGTAGGCCACCCCGTTCACGGTCAACTCGAGCGGCACGACGATCGGCTCAGGCATGGCCTCAGACCTGCTGGCCGTGCGCCCAGCGAGACGCCGGGATGGGAATCGGTTCGCCCGCGGCCCGCCTGGCTGCGGCGGCAAGTGCCCGGGCCACCACGACGCGGATCATCGCCTCTCGATAGCCGGCTGACGCTCGCACGTCGTCAATCGGGCTGGCGGACTGCGCCGCGGCCTCGCCGGCGGCCCTGAAACCGGCGCCGTCCGGTGGGCGGCCAACCAGCAGGGCCTCGGCGACGGGGGCCCGGACGATCGTGGGCGCGACCGCCGTGAGCGCGATCCGCGCCTCGCGAATCGAGCCCGCGCCATTCCCGGCGACGGTCCCCGCGCCCTGGGTCGACCCATCGAGCACGACGACCGCGGTGGCTCCGACCACCGCGATCTCCATGGCGCCCCGGTATTCGAGGCGCACATACGCACTGCCGGATGCGGCAGGAAGCGCCGGGACCCGGACCGCGGTCAGGAGTTCGCCCGCCCGCGCGGACGTGTGGCCCGGGCCGGTCGCGAGCTCCGCCACCGCGATCTCCCGGAAGCCGGCCCGCGAGCGCAGCGTCGCCACCGCGCCGGCGACGATCAGCAGGCCCACGGTCTCGGCGGCCGGCGACGCGTTCATGAGGTTGCCGCCGAGCGTGCCCGTTCCCCGGGTGGCCGGGGACCCGACGATCGCGGCCGCGTCGGCCAGGGCGGTCCAGCCGCGCCGCACCTGATCGGCCGACGCAAGCCATGCATGCGACGTCAACGCGCCCAGGACGAGGGCACCGTCGTCGTCCAGGCCCTGGCCGGCGAGCTCGGCGATGCGGTCGATCGCGACCAGAGAATCCGGCAGCGACCGCCGTCCCTGGCGGGCGGCCACCACGAGATCCGTCCCGCCCGCAACGGGCCGCGCCTCGGCGTCGGCCGCGAGGGCCGCAAGGGCGTCTTCGAGGGCGACCGGCGCCGTCCAGCGGTGGGTCACGCCCGCTCCTCTGCCCGCGTCGCCCCCGGCTCTCCGGCGGGTGCCAGCGGTCCACCCGGGTCCGACGCGCCATCGACGCCGTCGTGCATCGCCCGCCAGACACGCTCGGGGGTCATCGGCAGGCGACGCACCCGGTGGCCCGTCGCGGCGGCGATCGCGTTGGCGATGGCACCCGCGGTCGGGATGATCGGCGGCTCGCCAACGCCCTTCGCACCATACGGGCCGCCGTTGACCGCCGGCGCTTCGATGAATGCCACGTCGATCGACGGCGCGTCGGCGGCCGTGGGCAGCTTGTAGTCAAGGAGCGTCGCGTTGCGCTGCCGGCCGTCGCTGCCATAGACCGTCCCCTCGGTCAACGCGGTCCCCATCGCCTGAACGACGCCGCCGGTGATCTGGCCGATGGCGCCACGCGGGTTGAGGACACGGCCGACGTCGTTGACGGCGACGACCCGGAGGACCCGCGAGATGCCGGTCTCTCGATCGACGCTGACCCGGGCAGCCTGGCAGAAGAACGTCGGCGAGGCGAACGCCTCGAACCCGAGGCGCCCGACGCACGCCGTCGCGTCGTGGTCCGGCATGGGCGGCGCCGTGCCGGAGCCCGCGCCGAGGAGCAGCTGGCCGTCGTCCTGGACCTTGGTGGCGACTGCGGAGATCGTCACCCGCCGCTCGGGGCTGCCGGCGACCGACAGGCCCCCGTCGTGCAGCTCGAGATCGGCCGGGGCGGCCTCGAGCATCTCGGCCGCCGCGGCGACGAGCCTGGCTCGCACCTCGCCGGCTGCCTCGACGACCGCCCGACCCGCGTTGAACGTCGTCTGGCTGCCCGAGCTCCCGCCGTCGTACGGTCCCGCGTCGGTGTCCTGGTAGGTGATCGCGAAGTCCTCCGGCGCCATGCCCAGCACGTCGCCGGCGAGCATCGCCAGGGCCATCACCGCGCCCGTCCCGTTCTCCTGGGCGCCGGTCACGATCCGGCCATGCCCATCGGCGTCGATCCGGACGAATGCGCCCGACGGGCTGGGCATGGAGAACCACCAGCCCGAGGCAAGGCCGATCGACTCGCCCGGCTCGAGAGGCCCGCCCCAGCCGATCCTGCGAGCGGCCTCATCCAGCGCCTCGAGCGCACCGTTGGGCTCGAAGACCTGGCGGGTGGGGCCCTCGTCGCCGGCCTTCACCAGGTTGCGCCGGCGGAACTCGAGCGGATCGAGTCCCGCCCGGGCGGCGAGGACATCCGTGTGCTGCTCGATGGCCCAACAGGTCTGCGGGCCGGTGGGTGCCCGGACCGAGCCCGAGGGCGTCCGGTTGGTGTAGACGAGTCGCGCGTCGAGATCGAGATTCGGGATCCGGTACGGCCCCACGGCCTCCATGCAGGCGATCTGGCCGAGAACCGGGGAGTCGGACGCGTAGGCTCCGCAGTCGAGCAGCAGCCGGCCACGGCGGGCGACGATCGTTCCGTCCGCGGACAGGCCGCTCTCGACGTCGACGACCATGCCATGGCCGACCTTGTCCGGCATCGTGAACTCCTCGCGCCGGGTCAGGACGATCCGGACCGGGCGACGGGCGGCGCGGGCGAGCGCGGCGGCGTGGGCCTCGTAATGGAAGTCGCACTTGCCGCCGAAGCCACCACCCAGGTGGCTCACGACCACCCGTACCCGGTGCTCCGGGATCTCGAGCGTCTCGGCCACCATCGCGCGGGCGGCGAACGGGACCTGGCTGGACGAATGGATCGTCACCCGGTCGCCGTGCCACTCCGCCAGCAGGGCATGCGGCTCGATGGGCACCGGGTGGATCATGTCGGCCACGTAGCGCTCGCGGACCACGACGTCGGCGCCGGCCAGGGCGGCCGCGGCGTCGCCCTTCACGATCGTCGAGCGGGCGGCCATGTTCCCCTCGGCGACGATCTCCGCATGCTTCTCGTAGCTGACCCAGTCCGCGTGAACCAGCGGGGACCCGGGTTCGAGGGCGCGTTCCACGTCCAGGACCAGCGGCAGGTCCTCGTACTCGACCTCGATCGCGCCGAGGGCGGCCTCGGCGACTTCTGGCGTGGCGGCGGCTACGGCGGCAATCACGTCGCCCTCGTAGCGGACGACATCGCGGGCAAACAGCGTCCGGTCGGAGACGAAGCCGAACGAGCCATAGCGGCGATCCGGCACGTCCGCGGCCGTGATGACGGCAAACACCCCCGGCAGCGCCCGCGCCCCGGTCGAGTCAAGGCGCCGGAGCCTGGCGTGCGCCCGGCCGGCAATGAGCAGCCGGCCGTGCGCGAGGCCAGCCGCGGCAAGGTCGGCCGTGTAGAGCGCCTGGCCGGTGGCCTTGGCCGGGCCGTCGGCCCGCGGGAACGGGCGCTCGATCGAGACGACCACTCCATCACTCCTGCGTCACGTCCGGCTGACGCCGGTGAGCCTCAACGATAGACCGACACAGGCGGTGGGGCATGGCAGGTCCGCACCGTGATCCGAGGAGCACGAACCATCGGCAGACCCCGTCACCGAACCGTCACGGGAACGCCATCGGGAGTTCATGTCGCCGGCCCAGGATGACCGCCGACCCGGACCGCAGCGGTCCAACCGCACTGCAACAGGAGGTACAACGTGCGCACGATCCCGTTCAAGAGGCTCGGCTCCATGATCGCCGCGCTGGCCGTCGCCCTGTCGATCACCGCCGGCGGCGCGTCGGCGGGTGGCCCGCCGTCGATCGGTTTCTACGTCGACGGCGATCTGTACCGGACCGTCGGGACGCCGACCGACTTCACGAACACCGGCGCGCCTGCCAGCTCCTTCGAGACGATCTACGCCCTGGGTGCCGGGCTGGTCAACGTCGCCGAGGCAGGACCCGGCCAGCCCGGCTTCAGGGGCGGACGCTGGATGGTCCTGCCGATCACCTGGAACACGACGCCGACCCAGCTGACCAGCAATGAGCAGGTCGCCGAGTACGCGGCGAACGGCTGGATCACGATCGGGACGACTCCGGTCAAGGAGTTCGAGTGCCCGGTCATCCCCGTTGCGGCGAGCGCCTGATCCAGCATCGAGAGCGGTGGCCATCCGCCGCTCCCCATCCCCAACCGGCCCGGCATCAGGCCGCCCTGTCTGCCGCCCTGTCTAACGTACCGGGCCGAAACCGTGCAATCGACGTATTCCGGCCAAGCCCGTTCACGACCTAGTCTGTAGACCCGCCGGTTGCCTGCTGGCCCGAACCGCGGTTACGACGCCCGCCCGATGGTCCCTCGGACGGGCGTCCTGCATTCTCTCGATGTGCTTGCCCGGTCTCGGGCCGCCCGGAAGACGGCCCGAGCAGCCGCAAACCAACCCCCAGGCAGATGGCGGCCCCGACCGCCAGCCAGCCAGCCACGCCCAGGAGGAGGATCCCGAGAACGACGGCCGGAGCTACCGATGGGGCGGCTGCACGCACCTCGGCCAGCTCGACCGCCAACGCGTCGAGATCGGTGGACAGGGTAGCCATGGATCGACGGGTCAGGTCGACCCGGGGACCGGTCGCCCCGATCGACTGCGCGGCCAGGTCGGCTCGTTCAGCGGTTCGGGCGAAGGAATCGGCGAGCGGCAGAAATGGCTGCTGGCCGAACAGGCTGACCCTGAGCGAGGCGGAGCCATCTCGCATGGTCCCCGCCAGCTCGGACAGCATCGCGCTCGTCTCCTGGGTGGATGTTGCCGTGGATTCCAGCGCTTCGTTCGCCGCTCGGGTCGCCCGCGCCCCATCGGCGACGCTCATCTGGGCCCGCTGAAGCGCCTCGTCCAGGCTGCCTCCGAGGCCGCCTCCGCCAAACAGGCCCATGACAAGGGAGATGACGAAGGCCACCGTGGGCAGGAGCAGCGCCAACCCCACGGCGCCCTGGGCCACGAGGACGCGGCCGAGCCATCGCGTCCGACCCGACCGCCCGACAGGCGACCTGGACGTGGCAGGCGAGGTGGACGTGGCAGACAAACCGGAGGGAGCCATCAGCGGATGCTCCTGCCTCTCCCGTTGCGGCCGCACCGGTAGCTCGGTTCCGCCAGGGTACGGCAACGTGACGGACGCCTTGCAAGGTGCCCGGAATGTGAGAGGGGGTGGGGAGGTCGTCCGCGAGTCGTGCGTGACGGTACGTTTCCGTCTGCACGGGCCGTGTCCTGGCTCAACGCGGCGTCAATCACGATGGGAGGCATTCCATGAGCGTCAACACCAACGACCAGCCCGGCCGGACCCGGTCTGCCGAAGCCGCGGCGGATTCCGTGTCCCGGACTCGTGACGCGATGATGGACGACGTTCGCTCGGCGGTCGAGACTGCCCGAGAGACCGCCGCCACCGCCGCGGCCCGAGCTCCCGAGATGGCCAATGCCACCCGAGGCGCGATGACCGAGGCGATGCGTCAGATGGAGGCCGGATCGGACCAGGCGTTGACGACCGGCGCCGCCTTTGCCCTGGGGGCCGCCATGGGCCTGCTCGTGGGCGGGGCGCCACGACTCCTGGTCGTCGCCAGCCTCGTCCCCGTCGCGGCAGCCGGCATGATCCTCCTGGACCGCCGAGGGGCCACCGCTCGGTCGCCCCGCTAGATCTCGGGGCCGCACTCCGTCAGCCGCGCCTCGCAGCGCAGTGACGGGTGCGCGGCCCGGCATCGCACCGGCCGTACAGCTGGGCCCGTGCAACCGGACTGCAAGTCGACGGGCAGTCGTTGACGTTTCCTCAGCGGCAGGTCGGGCCTAGGTTGGGCTCAGTCGTCGAAGAATCGACGGGCACTGGAGCTACGACTCATGGTCAACGACATGCTGCCGGGGAACGGGTGGGCCACCACCGAGGAGCCGGCGCGGTCGCGCCCTAGCCCGGACGTCATCTATCGACGGCTGACGGTCGAGGGCTGGGGGCCGCGTGAAGCGGGCAACCTCATCGCGCATCTCGAAGGGCTGGGGCCCGCCAGATTCGGCTGGACCGTCCGGGAGATCGACCACCTGATCTTCCTGCGCCGAATGGTCGACAGCGGCCGCGTCGGCCGTTAGGCGGCCAGATCGTCTCCGCCGACCAGGAGCCGCCGAGGACCCTGACTCGATGATCGCCTGACGAAGCGCCCGCGGCGAATGCGTCGCGGGGCCGCCGTCGGCGCTGGGGTCGGCGTTGGGCTCGGTGATGGACTGGGCTCGGGCGGGCACTTGTGCCCGTGACACGTGACCTCCTCCTCCGGAGGCGGCTTCGGCTCGCACGGGCCCGCGATCGGCCCGCCCCAGCCGTGTCGCCCGAACAGATAGGCGGTTCTCGTTCCTTCGGGGCCCGTCCGACCGGAACCGCCACGGGCCCGTCGCATCCAGTTCGCCACGTCCTCGTCCCAGCTGGCGGGCCCCAGCTCGGCCTGGACCAGATCCACCGCCCATTGACCGCAGGCGCGGCGGTACATGAGACCCGGGCGATCGATCGCGTGGGCGCTGCCCGGCTGCGTGCCGGTGATGAACCATTCCTGGGTCCTCTGGCGGGTCCACGGGCCCGGCTTCCCACCGGTCCAGGCATCGATGGTTGTCTGTACGACGCCCCTGGGCGGGCGGAAGGCGGCGATGGGCGTGCGACGACTGTAGTCGCGCATGAACGCCTGCCAGACTCGCGACGGACCGTCGAGCGAGGTGACCTCCCGGCCGCGTGGCTCGGAATGATCGCTGTTGCCCATCCACACGCCGACGACGACGCCCGGTTGCTTCGGTGACTTGGGTGGAGCGAGGAAGCCGAACGTCGTGAAGTCCCGTGTTTCGTTCGTCGTGCCCGTCTTGGCCCCGGCCGGCCTGCGCGCACCGTGGGGACCGTTCCTGACCGCCAGGGCCTCTGCCCAGATCGGGTTCTGGGATGGATCCGTGTTGCCGGCCAGGACATTCGTGATCAGGAAGGCCGCCTGCGGGCTCAGGGCCTGGACGACGTGCGGCTCGAAGCGATGCACCAGCGTGCCGTCGAGGCGATCGATCTCCAGGATCAGCCGCCGGGTGGCCAGCTGGCCGCCGTTGGCGAAGGCGCCGTAGGCTGCCGTGAGGTCGATCGGGTGGAGCTCGACGGTCCCGATCGCCGCCGAGAGACCGGCCTGGGTGAAGGCCTTCGTGCCGCCCATGAACGCGATGCCGAGTGCCTTGGCCTGCGCCGCGACCGCCTTGTTGGATACGCGCTGCATGGCCCGGATGGCCGGGATGTTGAGGGAGAACTGGAGGGCCTGGCGCTGGAGGACGGGTCCCCGCTCGAGCTGGTCGGCATCGTGCGGCGCCCAGCCGCGCCCGAATTCGGTCGTGACATCGAGGAGGAGGCTGCCGGGCGTGAGGACGCGTCGCTCGAACGCGGTTGCGTAGACAACCGGCTTGAACGCCGAGCCGGGCTGACGGAAGCCGTCGCCGGCCACGTCGTACTTCGGCTCGAAAAGCCGGCTCTTGAGGTCGTCGCGGTCGTACCCGGCGCTGCCGACGTAGGCCAGGACGTCGCCGGTTCGGTAGTCGATCGCGATGAGGCAGCCATTGTGCGTGCCCCGCCCGATCAGGCGATTGGCCCACTGGCGATCGGTCGACGAGAGCTTGAGGCTCCGGGCCAGCTTTGCCCTCGCCGTCGGCTTGAGGTGGGGCAGGATCGCGGCGGCGGTGATGTACTTCTCCGCCAGCTGCTGCGCGCGCCAGTCGAGGGTCGTGATCACGCGGTAGCCGCCGGTCTCCACCTCTTCCAGGCTGCCGAGCTGCCTGACGAGGGCGTCCCGCACCTTCCACACGAAATGCGGAGCCCGGAAGTGAATGGGCGGCTTGACGGCCAGGACGACGGGCTCCTTGCTGGCCGCGGCGATCTCGGACGGGCTGAGATGGGTCCAGCGCGCCTGGGCTAGCCCGGCCAGGACCCAGTTGCGCCGGATGACGGGCGGCGCGTCCTGTGGCACCACCAGGTGACCCTTCGCATCGCGCTTGGCGAACCGGAAGGGATCGAGCGTGCTCGGGGACTTGGGAAGCCCCGCCAGCAGGGCCGCCTGCGCCGGTGTCAGCTTCGCCAGGTCCGTCACGCCGAAGAAGACCTTCGCGGCCGCCGCGATGCCGTAGGCGTCGTGGCCGTAGAAGATCTGGTTGAGATAGCTGGTCATGATGGTCTGCTTGCCCGCTTCTCCCGGGAATGCCTGGGTCAACCGGGCCGCCTGGATGATCTCCTCGGCCTTCCGCACGTAGCGGTTCGCCGTCTGCGACGTCGCCTGATCCGGCAGGAGCCGGGCGCGGACTAGCTGCTGGGTGATCGTGGAGGCGCCTCGCTCGTTGGCTCCACTCGCGTTGTGGGCGATGGCCGCGACGATCGCCGCCGGGTCGTACCCGTCGTTGTCCCAGAAGGTCCGATCCTCCGCGGTGGTCGTCGCATCCAGGATGAGGTGAGGGACCTCATCGAAGGTCACGACGCGTCGCTCCTCCTGGGCAAAGCGGCCCAGCTCGATCTTGCCCGTACGGTCGTAGATGATCGTTGGCTGCGGATACCGAATGGTCAGCAGGGACGCCGGATCGGGCAGGTCGGTGGACAGGGCTCCGACGACGGCCATGGCAGCCGACCCGGCCACGACCATGGCGGACCCGGCAACGACGAGCAGCGCGAGCGCCAGCGCACCCAGGGTTCGGCCGACGTTGCCGCCGTGGTGGCGCTCACGCCGCGCCGCGGCCAGCCGGCGTAGATGACGACCGTGGGCGATTCGTACGTATCCCTGGGCGGCGCGCGGACGAGGCCGCGACAGGCGGCCGCGTAGAGGCGGATTGGCGTCCATCCGGTCGGAGAATCGCAGGTCGTCCATCTCGGGGGCCATCGTCGGATGCCCGAGCGAGTTGCAGTCGCGTCTCGGCCCAGCGCATCCGTGAGAGCCGCGTCACGGCGAATTCGATGCCTTGTAAGAGGGGTGATAGGCCGCGCCGGCGCGGCGAGGCGCGCAATGCCCGGAAGGCTCGATACCGTGCGGCTCACCCGCGGCACCCCGGGGCGGCTCGCGTGCGGCACCGCACGGGCACTCCAGAGGCCGGGCGACAGAGGCAGAGCGCAGAAAGGGCGGCGGGGACGAGGCCAATGAGCGAACTTGTCGATCGAGCCGCAGACGCCATCGGCGACGTGCTGGGCCATCCGATCGTGCAGACGGCCTTCCAGCTGATCGCCGCCTACGTCGTGGTCATCTGGCTGGCCAGTGCCTTCTGGGCTTCTCAGGACATCCGGCGGCGAACCCCGCATGCCATCGCACCGTATTTGGTCGCGGCCGCGATCATCCTCGCTTCACCGATCTTCTTCGTGCTGGCCCTGGCGATGTACCGCATCGTGCGGCCGGCTGAAACGATGACCGAGGGGGCTGAGCGCCGCCTGTCCGAGCTGGCGATCGCCCAGGAGCTGGATCGGCCGACGTGCCGTAAGTGCGGCGTTCGCGTCGACGACGAGTGGATCGCCTGCCCGCGCTGCGGGACGGCGCTGCGCACCGGCTGCGAGCGGTGCGGCCGGCTGGTCGAGCTCGACTGGACGATCTGCCCGTGGTGCGCCGGCGAGCGCGGCCCGGCCGAGCTGTCACCGGCGGCCATCGCCGCTGAGGACCTCATCGCGATCCCGCTCAGCGCCGCGAGCGCCAGTCGTTCTGCTGGCGCCCGCGCCTGACCGACGCATAACGCGTCAATACGGCCGGCGACGCCGGACGACGAGAGACGCCAGCCCTATGCAGGCGACGAACAGCAACAAGTGGACGCCGACGATCCGGCCGACCACGAGCCGGCTCTGCGAACCAGGGATGCCGAATGTCACGAACTCGAACCGGGCGTCGAACGTTTCCTGGCCCGCTGGCTCCATCAAGTAGGCCTCCTCATACGTGACGTAGGCGCCGTTCACGCGATCGCGGAACCGACCATCCACGTAGAGATCGCGGGTCGTGGGTGCAAGGAGCATCTGCAATGGAACCGCCTCCGTCCGGTGGAGCAGCTCGAAGCCGTTGACGATGACGTAGAAGCCGATGCTGGATATGAGGATGGTCACGAGAAGGGCCGGCAACGTCCGCCCCACGGCGGCGCCTATCAGAACCGCGACCCCAAAGATGGCGACGGCCCGGGCCAGCAGCAGCCAGCCGCGTGCCTGGTACTCGCCGAGGGAGTTCGCGAGGTCGACGCCTGGATCGCGGCTCGCCGAGACCGCGTCGACCGCCAGGCCCAGGGCGCCGCTGATCAAAGCGATGGCTCCGGCCACGACGGCCACGCGAACGAGCAGCCACCGCATCCGAGACGTCCCCACGGTCCACGGCAGGGGGGCCGTGCCGCGCTCGATTTCAGCGCCGACCAGCTTCACCCCCAGGATGAGCGCGATGAGCGGCGGCACGAAGCTCGCGAGGGCGCCGGCCGTGCTTGACGCGTCAGTGAGCCGCTGATGTGGCCAAATGACACCGAGGCATTCGGCCGGCTTCGGATCGGAGAGGCAGCGATGATCCACGAACCAACCCTCGACGGCCGCAGTCGCGACCTCGATCGCGACGATGATGGCGGCCAGGATCACCAGCAGCGCCAGCTCGAATCGGTGCTGTCGCCAGGTCAGCCGCGCCGTAGTCGCGAGCGCGGCTCGTGTCACGCAGCCTCCATCGTTGGTCGGCCCGCCGCAAGGTAGCCGAGGACGACTTCCTCGAGCGTGGCGACTCGCAGGCCGATTCCGGCATCGTCGCTGGCCGTCATTTCGCCGTCGAAGAGCGTCAGCTCGTCGCCATCGACATCGGGAAACGATCCCACGGCCCGCCCGCCGAACACGGTCCCAGCCGAACCAATCCGGTGTCGCGCGACAGCTGCCGTGATCCAGTCGTCAAGCAGCTTCTGCCCAGCGTTCAGCACGACGACCCGGTCGCAGGCTTGCGCGATATCGGTTACGACATGCGAGCTCATGACGACCGTCTGGTGCATGTCACGGACGGTCGTCGCCAAGACGTGGAGGAACTCACGACGGGCGAGTGGGTCCAGGCTCGCGAGCGGCTCGTCGAGAAGGAGGACTGGAGCCCCTGTCGCAAGAGCGATGGCCAGCGCAACCTGGGTCTGCTGGCCGCTCGACAGCGTGCCGGCCCGGGCCGAGAGCGGGATCCGCAACCGCGAGAGGCGCTCCGACGCGATTGGCCTGCCGAACGAGGACCTGAGCGAGGCCGCGAGGTCCAGGTGTTCCGCGACCGTGAGCTCCCGGTAGAGGTACGACGCCTGCGGGATGTAACCGAGGTGGCCGAGGGCCCTGCCGAGATCTGCCCACGGGTCCGTGCCGAAGACGCGAACCGAACCCGAAGACGGCCGTTCGAAGCCAATCCAGGCCTTGATCAGGGTTGACTTGCCGGCCCCGTTCGGCCCAACCAGGGCCGTGATCGAGCCAGTCGGGATCTCCAGATCGATGCCGCCAAGGGCCAGCGTTCGACCTCCGCGGTATTGCTTCGTGAGCCCGCTGGCCTCGAGTGCAGGCTCAACGCTCGGTGGCGACGGACGCATGCGCTTCCCCCAGCTGGCAGATCCAGTCGAAGCTGGCGCGCCACAGAGTACCGGGTCCCCGTCGCGACAGCTCCGATGCCACAAAGCGACGCCCGCTGCACCGTGCAGCGGGCGTCGCCTGTTACGCCATCGGTGATTTCGGTTACATCGTGCCCGATCCGTACCGGCGCCCGCTGAAGGCGTTCACGACGACGACCACGATCACGGCTCCGATCGTGGCGGTCACGATCGAGCCGAGGTCGAGTGGGCCATCCACCGGGTTCGTGCCGAGCACGACGCTGGCCAGGAACCCGCCGACGAACGCGCCCACGATGCCGAGCACGATGTGGCCGATGATCCCGAGGCCCTCATCGCCCCGAACGAGCAGGCCGGCCAGCCAGCCGGCAATCGCTCCGAGAACGATCCATCCAAGAATGGTCATGGTGCCTCCCTATTTGCGAAATGGTGAACGGAACCGTCTCCGGCGCGCTACGCTGAGACCTCGTGGCCGGAGAGCCGACAACGACCGGATGAAGTCGCGTTGCAGGTTCATGCCAGGCCTCAGGTCCCGATCCAGGCTGATGACCGGCCGCTCAGCCGGCGGTCACCTCCGCAAGGCGGCGGCTGAGGAATGCCTGCTCGGCCCTGTTGGCAGTCAGCGCGGCGGCCCGTCGATAGGCCTCGGCCGCTTCCGTTCGCCTGCCGAGCCGCCGCAGCAGGTCGGCCTGGGCTGCATGGAGGAGGTGGTAGTCGGCCAGGGTCCCGTCCGCGGCGAGCCCGTCCATGATCGCGAGCCCGGCCGCCGGTCCGCGGGTCATGGCAACGGCGACAGCCCGGTTGAGCTCGACGACGGGAGAGGGCGCCAGCCGGGCCAGCGCGTCGTAGAGACCCTCGATCTGCCGCCAGTCGGTCGCCTCCGGCGTCGACGCTTCGTCGTGGACGGCGGCGATGGCGGCCTGCAGCTGATACGAGCCTGGCCGTCGCATCCGCATGGCCCGCTCCACAAACGCCGATCCCTCCAGGATTCGCGCCTGGTCCCAGCTCGACCGATCCTGTTCTTCGAGCAGGACCAGGTCCCCGGTCGGTCCGACACGGGCGGGCCGACGGGCGTCGTGGAGCAGCATGAGCGAGAGGAGGCCCAGCGCCTCCGGCTCGTCCGGCATCAACCGGACGAGGACGCGGGCCAGGCGGATAGCCTCAGAGCACAGGTCCAGGCGGATGAGCGACTCGCCCGATGACGCGCCGTAGCCCTCGTTGAACACGAGGTAGAGGACCCGCAGCACGGCGTCCAGCCGAGCCGGCAGCAGATGGTCCGGCGGGACACGGTATGGAATGGCCGCATCGCGGATCTTGCGCTTCGCGCGCACCAGTCGCTGGGCGAGAGTGGCCTCCGGGACCAGGAACGCGTGGGCGATCTCCAGCGTCGTGAGGCCGCCCAGCGTGCGCAGCGTCAGCGCGACCTGGGCCTCCAGCGCCAGCGCCGGATGGCAGCAGGTGAAGATCAGCCGAAGCCGATCGTCCGCGATCGGACTCATCTGGCCCTCCGCATCGATCGCCTCGTCCGGATCGATCGCCCTGAGCTCGTCCTCGATAGCCGCCTGGCGACCGAGCAGCTCTTCCTTCTCGGTCTGCCGCCGGCGTCGTCGGAGGCGGTCGATCGCCCGGTTCCTCGCCGACGTCGTGATCCAGGCTCCCGGGTTGTCGGGCACACCGCGGGACGGCCACGTCTCGAGCGCGGCGACGAACGCTTCCTGGACCGCCTCCTCGGCGAGGTCGAAGTCGCCCAGGACCCGGATGAGCGTCGCGACCGCCCGTCCCGATTCCTCGCGGAACAGGCGGTCGACGACCTGGTGGGGATCCCGGGCCTGGACCACCGCCTCAGCTGGTGGCGCCCACGGCCTGCCCGGGGCTCGCGGCGTAGTCGGCCGGCAGCTCCCAGATGGGCCGGACCTCGATCGAACCGCGCGCCGCGGCGGGGATCCTGGCCGCCACCTCGATCGCCTCGTCGAGATCCTTCGCCTCGATCAGATAGAAGCCACCCAGCGCTTCCTTCGTCTCGGCGAACGGGCCGTCCGTCGTGATCGTCCGACCGTCGCTGACGCGGACGGTCGTCGCCGTCGTCGTGGGCTGGAGGGCCTCGCCGACCTGGAAGAGGCCGCGCGCCTTGATGTCGGCGGTGAACGCGCCGTAGGCGGCCTGCTCCTTCTGCATGGCTTCGTCGGGGACGGCTTCCGTGGCCTCGGGGGTGTAGATCAGCAACAGGTACCGCATGGCGTGCCTCCTGGCGGCTCGGCGACCGCACTTCGGCCGGCCTCAGATGGACGACGAACGGCGAGCTCCGGAATCGACCACCGGAATCGACAGGATGATTCGACCGCCTGTCCGGGTCCCGATCCCGCGCTGGCCATGATAGGTCCGATCGCCGGCGGTGGCGGAGGCGCTATCGTGGTGCCATGCCGACGCGGCAGGAAGTCCTCCAGATCGCCGGGCGCGACGTGACGATCACGAACCCGGACAAGACCTATTTCCCGGTCGCCGGGCACACCAAGCTGGACCTGGTCACCTACTACCTGGCGGTCGCCGACGGGGCCATCCGGGGCGTCTCCGGCCGGCCCATGGCGCTCAAGCGGTTCGTCAACGGCGCGGACGGCGACTTCTTCTTCCAGAAGCGAGCCCCCGACAACCGGCCGGACTGGGTCGAGACGGTCGAGCTGTCCTTTCCGTCAGGCCGCACCGCCGACGAGATCGTCGTCAGCGACGCCGCCCAGCTCGCCTGGGTGATCAACCTGGGCTGCATCGATCTCAACCCGCATCCCGTCCGAGCCGACGACCTGGACCATCCGGACGAGCTGCGGGTCGACCTGGACCCGGTCCCGGGCGTGCCCTGGTCGCAGATCCGGGACGTCGCGCTGGTCGCCCGGGAAGCGCTGGCCGACATCGGGCTCGTCGGCTGGCCCAAGACGTCGGGCTCGCGCGGCATCCACATCAACGTCCGCATCGAGCGGCGCTGGACGTACCCGGAGGTCCGCCGCGCGGCGCTCGCGCTGGCTCGCGACGTCGAGCGGCGGGCGCCGTCGATCGCGACCTCCAAGTGGTGGAAGGAGGAGCGCCACGGCGTGTTCCTGGACTACAACCAGAACGCCAAGGACCGGACCGTCGCGTCCGCCTATTCCGTGCGCCCGACCGCCGACGCCCGGGTCTCCATGCCGCTGCGCTGGGAGGAGGTGGGCGGCGTCGAGCCCGAGGACTTCACGCTTGCCAGTGTTCCCGGCATCGTGGCCGAGCGAGGCGACGCCGGGGCTGGCATCGACGAGGCGGTGGGTTCGCTGGACGCCCTGCTCGAGCTGTCGGCGCGTCACGAGGCCGAGGGGATGGGCGACGCGCCCTGGCCACCGACCTACCGCAAGCAGGCGGGCGAGCCGCCGCGTGTCCAGCCGTCGCGGCAGCGTCGCCCGGACGCCGACTACGACACGCCGGAGGCGGAGGCACAGCGCGAGAAGGCGCGCGAGGCGCTGGAGCGGCGCATGGCCCGCGCGGCCGAGGAGCGGGCGCCGTTCGCCGGCACGCGGCCGACCCCCACCGGGCGGCGGCGGAGCGCGATCCCGGTCATCGAGATCGCCCGGGCGGCCAAGCAGGCCGACGCGATGGCGGGGCTGGAACGCTGGAAGGCGCGCCATCCAGCCGCGGCGGCGGCCCTCGAGCCCGCCGACGTGCTCGTCGATTCGATGCGCGGCCGGTCCACGACGTGGACCCGGATCCGGGTCAACCTGAGCCACGTGCCGGAGGCCGAGCGACCACCGCAGGAGCCGCTCGATCCGGACTACGATCCGTGGGCCGAGTACGAGTGGCCCGATCGGGCCGGCCAGCTGGAGCGGGCACCGCGAAAGCGGTCCGGCGGCCGGTAGGGGTCATCATGATCGGACGATGTTCGGGCGGTGCCGGCCGCTCCTTTCCGCGCGGAGGCGGCCAGCCCCAGCCGATATCGCCGGCAGCGCTACAGCGGTGGCCGGCACCGCCTCACGGATCGATCTGGGCCGCCCCGTCGGACAATCACGGGGGAGCCCGCACGATGGCCAGGCTCGCGGCCAAGCCACGTCGGCTTGGCGCCGTCCTATGGCGCGGCCAGCGCCGGGTATAGCTCTGGCAGCGATACGGGGTGAATGGAGAATCGGGCGGCCGCGTCAAGCCCGCTCGTGGAGTGCAGCAGCCGCTCCGACGAGCCGGACACCAACGAGACTCTCGCCGGGCGCGAGGCGGCGATCCGGCGACGGGCAGGCATGGAAAGATGGACTTCTGGTGAACGATGGCGCGCCTTGACACGACGTCGGCCGTTGAGGCCCTGCGCGCCGCCGACCCGGTGCTTGCACGCTTGATCGACCGCCTCGAGCCGGTCGACATGGCGAGCTGGCGCGCGCGCTGGTCGCTCGACAATTTCGGATCGCTCGCCCGCGCGATCGTCGGCCAGCAGATCGCGACCCGCGCGGCCGCCGCGATCTTCGGGCGCCTGCAAGGCCTTCATCGGCGACCGCGACGCCGCGACGGCGATCGCCGGCGCATCGGACGCCGAGCTGCGCGCGATTGGCCTGTCGGCGGCCAAGGCGGCGTCGTTGCGCGACCTCGCCGCCCGGACCCTGGACGGTCGGCTCCAGCTCGACGGCCTGGACGACCTGACCGACGACGAGGCCCGCGCCCAGCTCACGGCCGTCCGCGGGATCGGGTCATGGACAGCGGACATGTTCCTGCTCGGACAGCTCGGCCGACCCGACGTGCTTCCGGCCGGCGATCTTGGAATCCGGCGCGCCGTGCAGGACGCCTATGGCCTGGAGCGGATCCCGAGCGAGGGCGAGGTTCGTCGCATCAGTGAAGCCTGGCGGCCGAATCGCTCGCTGGCGACCGCGTACCTGTACGGCTCCCTGTGGGCGGCCAGAACCGCCCCCGACGCTGGCTGATCGTTCGCGGACCTCCTGGCACCTGGCGCCTCGATCGGATCGAGGGCTGAGACAGGTCCGCGATCAGGGGGCGGCCCGTCCTCGCCAGCGGGCGGCGAACACGATCAGGGTGTAGACGTAACCGGCGGCGAAGACGAGGAGAATCAGCGCACCCCCGGCGGTGTTCGTCCCGTCATTTCCTGCCCCCAGCGCCGACAGGCCGCTGAGGAGGAGCACCGCGCCGAAGAGGAGCGAGTACACGATCCCGCCGATTCGACCCCACTCCTTGCCCATCCAGGCACCGACCCCAACGAGGAGCTCGAGCACCGCGATGACCAGGAAAAAGATGCCGACGGCAGCGAGCGCGCCACCGACGGTGTCGCCGAAGGAGGTTCCGCCGAACTGATCGAGCGACCCCTTGGCGGCCGCCCCGAGAGCCACGATCGCGCCCCAGATCAGCGTCCACAGGATGCCGTTGAGGATGAGGACGACGGCACCGAGCTTCGCGAGGCCGGTGACCGGGCCGCGGGTGGCAGCCGCGCCGGGCTGGACCCACTGGGAAGCCGGGCCTGCGGGCGGTTGACCCCACGCCGGCTGGGCCGGCGGGGAAGTTGGCTGGGGCGGCTGTTGCGGCTGCTGGTCCATGTCTCCCTCATCTCCCGTGACGGACTGAACGGGGCTGAGTCTACGCCTCGCCGTCTCGCCTTCGTCGGGCTCTGGTGCCGCCCGGCGGACGCGCGGCCGCGGTCGCCTCGCGATCAGGCTCCGCGCCGAAGATCCGCATGAGCTCATATGCCGGCGTCTCGGCTAGTTGGTCATAGCGACAGGCGCTGGGCGGCTTGTCCGGCCGCCAGCGGACGAAGGTCGTCGCATGGCGGAAGCGATCTCCCTGAAGATGATCGAAGGCCACCTCCACGACCCGTTCCGGCCGGAGTGGCTCCCAGGACAGGTCCTTGCCCCTGTTCCATCGGCTCGTCGCGCCCGGCAGCCGCTGGCCGCTGGCGTCGGCGGAGCCTGCCGCAGCCCACTCGGCCCACTCTCCCCACGGGTGGTCCTGGCTCGCGTTCACACGGAGCGGCGCCAGCTCCTGGACCAACTCGGCCCGGCGGTCCCAGCTGAAGGAGGACGTGATCCCCACGTGGTGGAGGTGGCCACCGTCGTCATACAAGCCGAGCAGGAGCGACCCGACATGGGTGCCCGGCCCGTTCTTGTGCCACCGGAAGCCGGCCACGACACAGTCCGCGGTCCGCCGGTGCTTGAGCTTGAGCATCGCCCGCTTGCCCGGCTGATACGGGGCGTCGAGTCGCTTTGCGATCACGCCGTCCAGGCCGGCCCCTTCGAACCGATCGAACCAGTCGACGGCCGTCGCGCGGTCGCGGGTGGCCGGGGTCAGGTGGATTGGCGGGACGGGCTCGCCCAGTGCCGTCTCGAGCCGGCTCCGACGGACGGCCTGGGGCGTCTCCCGAAGGTCGTCGTCATCGAGGGCGAGCAGGTCCCAGGCCACGAAGCTCGCCGGCGTCTCCGCCGCCAGGAGCGCGACTCGGGACGCGGCCGGGTGGATGCGCAACAGGAGCGCCTCGAAGTCGAGGCCGGCCGGACCCACGATCACGACCTCGCCATCCACGATGCAACGCTCGGGCAGGGCGCTCCGCAGCGGCGCCTCCAGCTCGGGGAAGTAGCGACCGAGCGGCTTGAGGTCCCGGCTCTGGATGAGGACCTCGTCGCCGTCCCGAAAGACGATCGCCCGGAAGCCGTCCCACTTGGGCTCGAACAGCCAGCCGTCGTCCGACGGAAAGGTCTCGGCCGCCTTGGCGAGCATCGGCTCGATCGGTGGCTGGAACGGCAGGCGCACAGGCAGAGGATAGAGCCGTCCGCAGCACGTGGGGCCTTCTCGGCGGCGCGGTCGGCAATTCGCCCGCCGCGGGCCTCGATCAGCGACCGAACAGCCCGTCCAGCGCCGAGCGCGCACGTTCCCGCCCCAGATTCCAGGCGGCCGGCGCCGTCAGGGCAGGGTTGGTCCGCAGGTCCGTCCAGCGGCGCCGCAGGTCCGGGCCCAGGATCGCTCGCTCATCCGCTGTCAGGCCCGGCAGGGCGACCGCGAGCGCCGGGATGGCGTCGTCACCGAGGACCGCGCCGTACGACGCGTCGAAGCCCGTCCTGCCGCCGGCGGGCACGAGCGACGGATCGAGCGCCCGCTCCACATTGCGCGCTGCGACATACGCCGTGGGCCCGATGACGTTGGCCGCGACGGCGACGATCATGGCGCTCGCGGCAAGCGCGTGGCCCAGCCGGCCCATCCGGTCCCGAAGCAGGAGGGCGGCAGCCCAGGCCAGGCCAAGGCCGAGCCACGCAATGGCCGCGTACACGTAGAACCGCAGCTCGGTCCACCCGTACGCCTCCTGGTAGAGACGCAGCCGCAGGGCGGCCGAGGCGAGGACGATCGCCGTCAGGCCGACCAGCCCAAGGGCGAGGCCGACGAACCAGCCGGCTCGCGGGGCGATCGCCCGATCGAGGGCGGCGATGAGGCCGCCGGCCAGGGCGGCCGCCGCAACCAGCTCGAAGAACCCGCGCCGGGCGTAGTCGCTGTACGTCAGGCCGGCCGCATTCAGCGTGTCGCGGGCCCCGAACAGGTACGCGACCTGCAGGCCCACGAACAACGCGAACAACAGGTCCACGACCGAAACGACGACGATCGCCTCCACCGCACCGATGCGCGGCCAGGGAAAGGCCATCGCCGGCGGCATCGACTCGGCCGGGGAGGCGCCCGGCGCCGGCTCGGTCCGGGCGACGACGAGGAGTCCTCCCGCCAGCCAGGCCAGGACGATGACGACGATCAGCCTCGTGGGTGCGTCGCCGAGGTCGATCCGAAGACCGATGAGGTCGCCGAGCAACCGCTCGAAGACGGCGTCGGCGGATGCGAAGAGCAGGGCGAAGATGACGGCCACGGGCAGCGCGAGGGTCAGCCCGCGGAGGACCGGCGACAGCCGCCGCAGCGATGCCCGCGGCCGGGGAACGACCGGTCGGGTCGCGTGAACGAGCGCCGCCGCGCCGATGAGGACCAGGACGGCCGCCCGGAGGCCGATCTCGGTCACCGCGGCGGCCGTCCGCCGGGTGACCGCCTCCCCGCTCAGAGCCACCGCCGCCATGACGGTCAGGCCAAGCGCGGCGATCGTATCGAGCGCGACGAGGGCGTCGTCGGCGCGCAGCGCAACGGCCAACGCGAAGCCGATCGCAGTCGGGCCGAGCCAGTGGTCCAGGGGGTCCAGACGGGCGCCGGTTGGTCGGACCAGCCACATGGCCAGGATCGTGAGGGTCACGGAGATCGGCACGTTGACACCGAGCGCAACGCCGTAGAAGAGGACCTCGCCGACGACGGCGATGAACAGGGCGAGGGCGAGGAGTCGCCGGGCAACACTCGAATCCATTGGGCCTCTCCGTGCGGTCGCGGGTGCCCCTCGGACGCGCGCGGGAAGGCGGATGTGGCGCGCCCAGCCCACGAGGCCAGGGCATTGAACGTCGACCGCAGCCCCGGCCGGGAGGCCGGAGCGGCCTACCTCGAGGTGCCGGCCTCCCCGGTCTGACCGGCCGGAGCGCCCTCAGCGGCAGGTGCCGGCCCACCGGGCCGCGCCTCGCCGGCGCCAGCCTCGGCGGCTGCACCTTCGGCGGCCTCCTCGCCCTCCTCGGCCTCCTCGGCCGGGGGCGCCTCCTCGATCTCGATTCGCGGCGGCAGGACCTTGGCCGCGACCTCGTCGAGGTCGGTCAGCAGCGTGACGTCGGAGGGGACCGCCAAGTCGCGCACGCGAACGGCCGCATCGAAGTCGGTCAATGCGTCGACCGGCAGCTCGATCCGCTGGGGCAGGTGGTCGGGCAGTCCCCGGACCCTCAGGTGATCGAGATGGCTGAGCGTGCCACCGAGCTTCTCGACCGCCTCGGACGTGCCGGTCACGACGATCGGGACCTCGACCGTCAGCTCCTCGGTCATCCGGACCAGGAACAGGTCCACGTGGAGTGGCCGGCGCTTCACCGGATCGAGCTGGACGTTGCGGACCAGGGCCGGCTTGGATGCCTTGCCGTCGACCGAGATGTCGATCAACGTCGTTGCGCCGACATGCCGGCGCAAGAGGTCGAATGCGTGGGCGTCGACGGTGACCGCGGTGGACGGCTCGCCGTGCCCGAACACGACGGCCGGCAGCTGGCCGGCACGGCGGAGATGGGCGACCTTCTTGCCGAGGATCTCGCGCCGGGCGGCGTCAAGGGAGGGGCGGGCGGTGGGCATCTGGCGCTGGACCTCGTTCCTCTGGATCCCGGGGGCGCGTGGCGCCCGGATCGTCGGTCGCGACCGTGGGCGACCGCTCGATGGCGGCACTCGGGCCGTCGGGCGCCCGGAGCACGCGGGAGCGTATCACACCGCGCGTCGGCTGCCCCTTCCTGCGTCCGGCTGGCTCAGACGCGCTTCGGTGTAGCATCGCCCGGATGGCCGCCACAATCCTGATCGTCGAGGACGAGTTCGCGGTCGCACGCGGGATCCAGTACGCGCTCCAGCAAGAGGGTTACCAGGTCGGCGTGGCGCGATCCGGCGAAGAGGGTCTGGATCTGGCCGTCAACCAGGCGCCAGACCTGATCGTGCTCGACGTTCGCCTGCCCGGCATCGACGGCTTCGAGATGCTGCGCCGGCTCCGCGCCGCCGGGTCCAAGGCGCCGGTTCTCGTTCTCACCGCACGGGACGATGAGGTCGACAAGGTCATCGGGCTCGAGCTGGGAGCCGACGACTACCTGACGAAGCCCTTCGGCCTGCGCGAGCTGATGAGCCGGATCAAGGCCCTCCTGCGACGGGCGTACGGCGACCTGTCCGATGCGGCCGGCGGCCGGGTCATCCGCCATCGCGACCTGCTCATCGATCTCGAGCGCCGGCGCGTGCAACGGGGCAGCCGGCGAATCGGCCTCACGCCCACCGAGTTCGAGATCCTCCGCCATCTGGCGAGCCGGCCGGGTCGGGTCTATACGCGGCCCGAGCTGCTGGAGCTCCTCCGGGATTACGAGGCACTGGACCAGGACGAGAAGACGATCAACGTCCACGTCAGCCACCTGCGCGAGAAGATCGAAGACGATCCGACGTCGCCGGCCTTCGTCCTGACCGTCCGAGGCGTCGGCTACGCATTCGCCGAGCGTTGAGCCGACGAGGCACCTGGGGTGAGTGACGCGGGCGGAATGCCGCAGACCGCCAGGAGCGGCGGCCGCCCGGGCCGGGCGGTCCGCCGGCGCCGCATCGCCTGGCTCGCGCGGATCGTCCCGCGGACGCTCCAGGCCAGGCTGACGCTTGCCTTCGTCGGCGTGGTCGTCCTGACCCTGGGGATCGTCTCGGTCGTCGTGATCAACCGCGTCGACGATTACTTCGCCTCGCAGACCCAGGCCGATCTCGCTGCCCGAACCGCGACGGTCTTCGACGTCGTCAAGCAGAACGTCGCACGGGGCCTGGGCCCCACCTCGACCGTCGTCGATCCCGAGGCGAGGGTGAACCCGCTCCTGCGTCGGTTGTTCCAGAGCGAGGAAGCGCAGCGACTGCTGGCCGACCAGCTCGCCCAGGCCAACGTGAGGATCACGATCGGTCTGGCAACGCGCGTCCCGTCGGGAGCCCTGTCGATCGTCGCGCGACCAGAGGGCACGTTCACCGCGACTCGGGTGGCTCCGCCCCGGCCTGGCCAGTCGCTCGACCCGATCACCAGGACCACGGACCTGGTCGCCAACGAGGGGAAGCCGTCCGAGTACGGCATCCGGATCGAGCTGTCGGACCCCTATACCTTCCGGTCCAGTGCGGTCGCGAACGTGGCCGGCCTGCTGGCCGTCGTCGGTCTGCTGGCGCTGGCCCTGGCGGTGGTCGTCGCGGCCATCGCGGCACGACGATTCGCCGCGCCCATCCGTCGCCTGACTGAGGCCTCCCGCGCCATCGCCGAGGGAGAGTACTCGCGGCGGGTGCCGGAAAACCCGGCCCGGACCGGGGCGGCGGAGCTCGCGGACCTGTCGCGGCAGTTCAACGCGATGGCCGCCCGGCTCGGTGAGAGCGTGGAGATCATCCGACGCGATCGGGACCGCAGCCGCGACTTCCTGGCCGACGTCTCGCACGAGCTGCGCACCCCGATCGCGGCCCTCCGGACGTTCAACGAGCTCCTCAAGGAGGGCGCCTCGGCCGATCCCGAGGCAATGGCCGAGTTCCTCGAATCGAGCGCCCAGCAGATCGACCGCCTCGACTGGCTGGCCACCAACCTGCTCGAGCTCTCGAAGCTCGAATCTGGCCTCGTCCTGCTCGACCTGCGACCGGACGACCTTCGCGCCTGCGTCGAGTCGGCCGTGGAGCAGGCCCAACCGGCCGCCCGCCGACGCGGCATCCTGCTGGAGCTCGAGCTCCCTGGCCACCCGTTGCGGATCCGGCACGACCCGCAGCGCATTGGCCAGGTGGTGAGCAACCTCGTCGGCAACGCCCTGAAGTTCACGCCGCGCGGGGGCCGTGTGTCGGTGGCGGTTCGGGCGGCCGACGGCGGGGCGGGCGACGGGGCAGCGGGCGACGGGGCCCGGATCGTCGTCACGGACACCGGAGTCGGCATCGACACCGCGGAGCTGCCGCGGATCTTCGACCGCTTCTACCGCGGCTCCAGGGCGAACGAGGCGCGCGGCAGCGGCAGCGGCCTGGGCCTGGCCATCGTCAAGTCGATCGTCGACATGCACGCCGGCCGAGTCAGCGTGGAGAGCCTGGTCGGCCGCGGCTCGACCTTCACGGTGACCCTGCCGCGCGACCCGCGGGCCAACCTGCCGGAGCCCGGCCGCGACGCGGCCCCGACCGGCGAGGCAACGGTCAGTGAATCTTCGCCCGGCGAGGTCGTCGTTCCGCTGACGCCGGTCACGCGTGGGACCGCAGGCCCGACCGCCGGTGACGCGGCGCCTGCACATCCCGCAAAGATGGTGGATTCTTCACCGAGCCCGCCTCCCCGCCTGAATCACGGCTCGTCAGGCTGATGGCCAGCGGCCGAGCACGGCTCACCGAGCACGGCGCACGAAGGCTCGCATCGAACCAGGCATCAGATCGAGGCACGACCCCACCCATGAGTGACAGCGACCATCCGTCAGCCGATCGGCCGGACGACGACACCCAACCTCTCGACGTCGGGTGGCCGTCCGATCGGAAGGCGACAGCGCCGCAACCACCCGCACCAGCGCCGCAACCACCCGCACCCGCAGGGGCGACCGCACCGGCAGAGGCGGACGCACTCACCGAGACGACCGCACCGGCAAAGGCGAACGCACCCGCCGAGACGACCACACCCGCAGATGCGACCGCACCACCGGCCGCGGTGCAACCGGCCGAGCCATCGACCCCCGCCGGTGCTGCCGCGCCGCGACCCGTCGAAACCGCAAGCTTCTCGCCGGCGCCCGAGCCGACGTCCATGTGGGCACGCCCGGCGGGCAGGGTAGCGGCCGGCGCCACACCCGAATCGTGGTTCGAGCCAGCTCCTGCCCCCGTCGCGACGACTCGAGCACGGGCAAGCGCGCGGGCCGCCACCCCGATCGGCGTGGTCGTCGTGGCGTCGCTCCTGTCAGCCATCCTGGGCTCGGGCGGCACCTATCTTGCCCTGAATGCGAGCGGCGTCCTGAACCGGTCCGTGGCCACCCCTCCCGCCGGCCAGTCGACCAGCACGCAGGAGTCGGCCCGGTTCGACGAATCGTCGGCGGTCGTCGACGCGGCCGCCAAGGTCAGCCCGGCCGTCGTTCAGATCACGTCGAGCGCCGGCATCGACCCGAACAACGTGACCGATATCCCGGCCACCGGGGTCGGCTCCGGCGTCATCTTCGACCCGAATGGCTGGATCCTGACCAACCGGCACGTGGTGGCTGGCTCGGACCAGCTCGTCGTGGCGCTCAAGGACGGTCGAACGTTCAACGGCCGCATCTATGGCATCGACACGCTGACCGATCTCGCGATCGTCAAGATCGACGCGAAGAACCTGCCCACCGCGCCGATGGGCGATTCCAGCGCACTCAAGGTCGGCCAGCTGGCGATCGCGATCGGCAGCCCCCTCGGGACGTACACCAACACCGTGACCAGCGGGATCGTCTCGGCGATCGGCCGGTCCATCCAGGTGGAGGGCGGTAGCCTCAACAACCTCATCCAGACGGACACCGCGATCAACCCCGGCAACAGCGGCGGCCCGCTGCTCGACGGCGGCGGGAACGTCATCGGCATCGACACGGCGGTCGCCACCAACGCCCAGGGCATCGGCTTCGCCATCCCGATCAACATCGCGAAGCCCCTCCTCCAGCAGGCGCTCGCCAGCCAGCCGCTGGCTCGGCCCTGGATCGGCATCCGCTACGAGGCGATCACGCCGGCCCTGGTCAAGGATCGATCGCTGTCGGTCGACCACGGCGCCCTCGTGGGCGTCGGCCAGAACGACTCGTCGGACGCGGTCGTTCCCGACAGCCCGGCCGACAAGGCGGGCCTCCGGGCCGGTGACATCGTCACCAGCCTCGAGGGCATCGCCATCGACACGGAGCACCCGCTCGACGCCGTCCTCACCCAGTTCGCACCCGGGCGAACGGTGACCGTCGAGGTCTATCGCAACGGATCGACGATCAAGCTCCAGGTCACGCTCGGGACTCGCCCCGCCAATCTCTGACCTCCGCCATGGCCGGGCAGAGCTCGTTCAGCGGCCGCCGTCGGATCGGCGCCGCCAGATCTCGACGCCGGCGAAAGCCAGCGTCCCATTGATCGGGGGCTTGAGCTTGCGCACCCGGATACCGACCTCCTGAATGGCGAATCCAGCGAGGATCTCGTGGGCGAGCGCCTCGGCGAGAGCCTCGATGAGGCGGAAGCTCGTCGATTCGACGATCTGCCGGCAGGCCTCGAAGACGGCACCGTAGTCCGCGGTCTTGGCGAGGTCGTCGTCCACGCCGGCCGGCTGGAGGTTGAGCAGCAGCTCGACGTCGACCGCAAAGGGCTGCGCCTCGATCTGCTCGTGCTCGTGGACGCCATGCCGGCCCATGAATCGCATGTCGCTGAGAACGACTCGATCGCTCACCTGGGCCCGCCTTCGAATCGGGCTTCGGCCGGCCAGCGCCCGCGAACGATCGCGTCGGCCATCCGGGCGACCCGGACGTTCGGCTGGACGTCGTGGACGCGAACGATGTCCACGCCTGCCTGGGCCGCCAGCGCCGTCGTGGCGAGGGTCGCCTCCAGCCGCTCCTCGGCGGGCAGGTCGAGGACCTTGCCCAGCGTCGATTTGCGCGACGTGCCCAGCACGACCGGCCGGCCCAGCAGCCGGAGGTGGCCGAGCCCGGCCAGGAGCTCGAGGTTGTGGCGCGGAGCCTTGCCGAACCCGAATCCGGGATCCACGAGGATCGCCTCGACCCGCAGGCCCGCGGCGAGCGCCCGCTCGACGGCGCTCTCGAGATCGGCCAGGACCTCGACGACGACGTTGCGGTAGTTGGCCTCGGACCGGTTGTGCATGATCACGATCGGCACGCCGCGCTCGGCGGCCAGCCGGATGAGCCCGTCGTCGGCGGCCACTCCCCAGACGTCGTTGAGCATGGCCGCACCGGCGGCCAGGGCCGCCTCCGCCACGCTGGGCTTGGTCGTGTCCACGCTGATCGGGAGTTCCGGCAGTGCCTCGTGGATGGCCGCCACGACGGGCACCACCCGACGGCCTTCTTCGGCCGCGTCGACCGTAGAGTGGCCGGGCCGGGTCGACTCGCCTCCCACATCCACCAGATCCGCTCCTTCGTCGGCCATCCGGCGCGCCAGCGCCACGGCCCGATTGACAACCCCGTTCGGGCCCATCGCCGACCGCTCGGCCAGGAGGCCGTCACCCGAGAACGAGTCGGGAGTGACGTTGAGGATGCCCATCACGTGGGTCCGCTCGCCCCACGAGAAGAGGCGCCCGCCGATGACCGTCGGCGCGGGCTCTGCCGGCGAGGCGGTACGACCGCCGGTCTGGTCGGCGACGGCCGAGGGATCGAGCGATCCCCGCCCCAGGCCGGCAAAGGAGGGAGTCGCGCCGCCGCCTCCCGTCTCCGGCCGCGCCCGCACGACACCGCGCTCGACGGGCAGCCGTCGTTCGCCCTGGTCGGCGGCTGGCGCCGGGTCGGATGGAGTCATCGGGCCGATGCGGAGACGAGCGATGACATCGAGCCGGCAGCCTCCTGCGAGTCGCGCAACAGCGGATCGTCGACGAGACGAGCCCGAACCTCGCCGACCAGGTAGAGCGAACCGGCGACGACCACCGGGCCATCCGCCCAGCGTCCTTCGCCCTCCAGTGCGCGCTCGAGGGCCGACGGCGGGTCCGGCTCCACGATGATCGTCCACCGGCCGCCCACCGCAGCCCAGGCTCCGGCCAGCTGCTCCGCGGGCATCGCGCGCGGATAGGCCAACCGAGTGCAGATGATACGCGCGTCGATGAGCGCCTCCGAGCGGCCGAGGGCCGCCACCATGCCGGCCACGTCCTTGTCATGCATGACCGCGATGAGCAGCGTGATCGGCGGCCGCTGGTCGGGCGCTGCCGTCCCGCCGGCCAGGTACGGTCGGAGGTCGTCCAGCGCCCGGGCGAGCGCGGCCGCGCCGGCGGGGTTATGGGCACCGTCCAGGAGGACCTCGCGACCGTCTGCCCGGATCAGCTCCAGACGTCCCGGCCAGCTGACCGTCCGATATCCGGCCACGCGGGCCTCGCCCGGCACCCGGGCAATGCCGGCCGCCTGGAGGGCGTCGAGCGTCGCGTGAGCGACCGCCGCGTTGGCCGCCTGGTGGCGGCCCCGCAGCCCGATGAACGACGGCCCGAGGCCCGCCAGGTCCACGACGAGGCCGTCCCGGCCGATTTCGACGATCCGAGCGGGCTCGACTTCGGTCAGCGGCGCCCCCATCCGCCGGGCCCGCCGCCGGATGATGCGCAGCGCCTCGCCGGTCGCACCGGTCACCGCGACGTCCCCCCTCTCGATGATGGCCGCCTTCTCGCGCGCGATGTGAGCGATCGTGGGACCCAGCCTGTCCATGTGGTCCAGGTCGACGTTGGTGATCACCGCGACCCCACCGTCCCAGGCGTGCGTCGCATCGAGCCGGCCGCCGAGTCCGACCTCGATGACGGCCACGTCCACCCCGACTTCGGCCAGCCAGCGAAAGACGATCGCGGTAAGCAGCTCGAACTCGGTTGGCTCGCCCAGGCGACGAGCCACCTTGTTCGCCACGGGCAGGATGTCGGCGACGAGCCGGGCGAAGGTCGCCGGGTCCACCGGGCGGCCGTCCACCTGCAGCCGTTCCCGGTACGTGACGAGGTGCGGCTTGGGCGTCTCGCCGACCCGGTAGCCCGCTGCACGGAGTGCCGAGGAGACGAGCGCCAGGACGCTGCCCTTGCCGTTCGTTCCTGTGACCAGGGCACCGCGAAACGAGCGCTGCGGATCACCGCTCTCGCGCAGCATCGCCCGAATCCGCCGCAGGCCCAGCCGTACGCCGAATCGCCCGCGCGATTCGAGCGCCGCGACAGCCGCGGCGTAGTCCAGCTCGCTCACCGCGGATGCCGAAGCGCGACTGTCATGCTCGGGCGGGACGGCGCCGGACATGATGGCGGCGGTCGCTCAGTCCCTGCCGAGCTCGTCCTCGTAGAAGACGCACTGGTTGAAGCGGGGTGTCAGGCACACGTCGTTCACGTAGCCCTGCTCCATGTGAACCCCGCCGCGGAGCTGGCAGCGTGAGACGTTTGCCTCCTGGCGAATCAGCGCCTTCAGGAGGTGCGGCGCCTGGATGGGGATCGCCCCGCGACTGCCGGTCATGTAGAAATGGGGGCAGACGTTCCGCCGCAGGTTGGGCAGACCGAATCCGCCGCGGGGCATGGCCGGCAGGGGCGGGTAGCCCGCGGGCCCTGTCGGCGCGGATCTGGTGGCGGACGGCGAGACCCTGGCGATCGGCCCCAGACCGAATGATGGCCGACCGACCGGACCTGCCGGGCGCTCGGGCTTTGGATCGCGTGCCTGCACTCCAATCCTCAGCGGGACGCGCGCGATGCCCCACGGCACGCGCGACCCCAGCAGAGTACATCGCACGGCAGCGTCGGGTAGGTGCGGCGGCTTCGGGCGGTGCGCCGCGTCACCAGCATGCGCCTGATCAGCGGCCCACGACGGGCCGCCGCGCAACGATCGGTCGTAGGCACGCGTCTCATGACTGCCATGCCCGCCGTGCGCGGAGGGCCTTCCCGGGCAATTGCGGGAGCGGCTCGGCGACATGCGACAATGAGGACCGATGACCCAGCGCCGCGGCACTCGCTCCTCGCAGGTGCGGCCCAGGCCTCCTTCGACGGGCCGGCCGGCACCGCCGACGCGACCCCGGCCGGCGAGCCCGCGTCGGGCCATACCGCACAAGCGGATCGACCGGGGCCCGGGCATGCCGATTCCGATCCGGGCCGTCATGGTCCTGGCGGTAGTCGCGCTGGGGGCGGTCATCCTGTACTCGGCCACCGGTCAGATCGGCAAGACGGTGGCGGGTTTCGGCACCGCGATCTCCCAGGCGATCGACGGCTTCGGCAACGGTCCGTCGGCCATCCCGAGTGCCGGCCCGATCGCGCCCGCACCCAGCCTCGACGCACCGGCGACCGCCTATACGAACCAGGTGACGGTGGACATCACGGGCACCGTGCCGCTGATCGTGCTGGGATCGGACCAGTACACGATCTCTCTCTTCCAACAGCTGCAGGGCCAGCAACCGGCGCTCATCCGGGAGCAGGTCGCCATCCCACAGACGGCCACCTTCACGATTCCCGGCGTCAAGCTGATCAAGGGCGCCAACGTCTTCAGCGCGGCGATCGTGGGCCCGGGCGGCGAAAGCCCCCGCTCGAGGCCGGTCACGTACGTCCTGGATACGACCAAACCCAGGCTCGCGATCCTGTCCCCCAAGAGCGGCGCCAGGGTCAACGGGAGCTCGGTCAACGTCACCGGACGGACGCAGGCCCGGAGCGAGATCCTCGCTCTCAACGCGACGAACCACGCGTCGACCACGGCCACCGCCGACAGCAACGGCGCGTTCACGATCCCGGTCCCGATCGGCCTCGGCGCGAACCTGATCACGATCACGGCCACCGATCCGGCCTCGAACGCCAGCAGCGTGTCTCTCACGCTCACCCGCGGCACCGGCAAGCTGACGATGAGCCTCGTGGCCAGTCGCTACTCGTTCAGCGCCAAGAGCGGGGCGACCCTGCGCTTCACGGCCACGCTCCTGAATCCGGATGGCAAGCCGATCGCCAACCAGCTCGTGGTGTTCACGATCTCCATCGCCGGCATCCCTGCGGACGTCAAGATGGCGAAGACAGATTCAAGCGGTCGCGCGATCGTGACGGAGTCGATCGGTCCGGGCGCCGCGAACAGCGGCCGGAATCACACGGGCCCGGTGATCGCCACCGCCGATACGCCGCTCGGGCACGTCCAGAAGTCAATCGTCATCACGACCGCCAAATAGTCCGGCGACCATGGCCCGGGGCGCGACCCGACCGGCGTGCCTCGACACGCGCCCGCCGCGCAGCTACCATCCGTCCATGCCGATGTGGCGCTGCCCCCATTGCGGGACACCCCAGGCAGAGACGGCGCGCTGCTGGGTCTGCCGTCGATCCAGCACCAGCTGCGCCACCTGCCGCCACTTCCGGCACGCCGTCGCCGTGAACCTTGGCTACTGCGGCCTGGACCGTGCTCGAAGCCCGCTCCGCGGCGATGAGATCCGACCCTGCTGGGACGCGAGGCTCGAGGCGTTCGCGGCAGAACAGGCCGGTCGCACGGAGCTTGTGATGGTGCCACTCGACCCGACGGGGGTCGGCTTCGGGCTCTTCGCCGAAACCGAGGGCTCGAACCGGTAGACGCCCTAGGAGACCCGGCCGATCGCTCGCCTGGGAGGCGCCCGAGCTACGTCGGAGTCGGCCCGGGGATCTTGATGAGAACCGCGCCGCTCTTCTCGGTTGCCACGTTCCCCGCCCGGTCCATGAGCGTCTGCACCCAGCGATAGCAATTGCCGTCCTGGAGGTTGTTCTGGTTGGACGGCGAGGCGGTCGTGTCCGGGCTCGCGTCGGCTGTCCAGGTATCGCCGTCGCACGTGTCGGCGACCTCGCGCTGCAGCGAGCGGCGCACGATGATCGTGCCCGTTCCGCTTTCGTTCCAGGTGACCGAGACGGTCCCGTCATGACTCTCGGACGTCCCCGTATCCGGAGAGCTGAACGACGCGCTCGGGGCCGCAGTATCGATCATGATCGGCAGGGCACCGCTGGCGGCGCTCGTGTTGAATGAGGTGTCCGTCGCCGTCGCGGTGATCGAGTGCGGGCCGTTGGGGAGGGCGGACACCGTGATCGTCCATGATCCGCCGATGGCGAGACCGCTGCCGACTTCGCCACCATCCGCGAGGATCCTGACCCTGGAGCCGGCCTCGGCAGTTCCGAAGAACGTCGGCGTGGGGTTGCTCGTGATGTTGTCGTTTGGCGAGATGCCAGTATCGGATTCGTCGGTCATGTTCGGGGTCGAGGGAGGTGCCGGCGGGGTCGTGTCGGCCGGAACCGGGGTGGCCGTCGGCACTGAGGTCGGCGGTGTCGTCGGCCCGGTCGTCGGCGAGAACGTGGGCGACGGCTGAGGGCCCTTGGACACGACGTAGTTGATCGGCGTCTGGGGTGGCACGGCCAGCAGCGGGCGCGGATCCTGGCTGACGATTGAGCCCGCGGGCACAACCGGGTCGAACTCATCGGTCCGCTCGCCGATGGCCAGGCCTGCCTGGACGATGAGCGTGTCCGCGGTCTGCCAGGGCTGGTTCCTGAGGTCGGGCACGAGCACGGCCGCAGCGGGGGCGGCCAGCGTGAGCTTGACCTCGCTGCCCCGATCGACGACCGCGCCGGATGCGGGGTCCTGGCCGATGATGGTGTTTGCTGGCTGCGTGCTGGTCTGGTCGAACCTGTCGCGGATCAGGACGAGCCCCGCCTGGTCGGCCGCGCTCGACGCTTCCTCGAAGGACATGCCGACGAAATTGGGGACGCTGACCGTGGCGGCAGACGTGGGCGCCGAGCTGCCGCTGAGGACCCGGAAGACGACGAAGGCGACCAGGGCCAGGATGGCCAGGCCCAGCAGGCCGGAGATCCAGATCCACGAGCTCCCGCCCCGGCCTGCGTCCTCGTCGGGTCCGTCCGCCGGCAGCGCCCGCCCACCCGCCGGTCCATAGCGGCCGGCCGGACGGCTCGGCGATCGAGCGCCGGCGTAGGCGTCGTCGCCGTACGGGATGCCGCCCGGATTGGGCCTCGCGGTTGCGGCCAGCACCGGAGCCCCGGCCGCCGCTGCGCCTGCCATGGCTGCCCCGGCCGCGGCGCCACTGCCGGCCACGGCGCCGCTGGCGGCGGCGGCGCTGGTGGCGGCGGCTGCAGGCCGGTCTCCCAGGTAGGCCTCGAGGGCGTGGGCCATCGCCGCGGCCGATGGGAAGCGATCGGCCGGCTCGGGAGCCATCGCGCGGCTGACGATCGCCACGAGCTCCGGCGGAATCCCGGCGCGCACGTCGGACGGATCGGGCGGTGGGCCGGACAGGCGAGCGATCGCGATCGAAGCCGCGCTGTCGCCCTCGAACGGGCGGCGGCCTGTCAGGACTTCGAAGAGAACGATCCCGAGCGAATAGACGTCGGATGCCGAGGTCGCCTGCTCACCGCGCGCCTGTTCCGGGCTGAAGTAATGGACCGAGCCAAGGGTGGTTCCGGGCAGCGTCATCTGCGCCTCGGCGACGGCCCTGGCAATGCCGAAGTCGCCGACCTTCACCCGGCCCTCGCTCGAGAGCAGGATGTTGCCCGGCTTCACGTCACGATGGACGAAGCCGCGTGCGTGAGCCGCGGACAGGGCGCGTGCCACCTCGGCCGTGAGGCGCGCGGCCTGGCGCGGTGCCAGCGGCCCTCCGCGCCGAAGGATGGTCGCGATGTCCTCGCCGTCGATGAGCTCCATGACGATGAACGGCCCGTTCTCGTCCTGGCCGTAGTCGAAAACGGAGACGACGTTGGGGTGATTGAGGGAGGCTGCGGCCTGGGCCTCGTGGCGGAACCGGCTGCCGAAGTCGGGGTCCCGGCCGTACTCCGGGCGCAGGATCTTGACGGCGACATCCCGGTTCAGCTGGCCGTCATGAGCGCGGTAGATGGTGGCCATGCCGCCCTGCCCAAGCAGCTCCATGAGCCGGTACCGGCCGCCCAGCACGCTTCCGATTTCCGCCAAGACGTTGGTCTCCCCTGTTAGCCCCTGCGCGCCATCCTACCGCACCGACTGTCGACTTCCGTCGCGGTACCCGGTAACGACTCCTGGAGCACGCGCCGCGTGACGCCGAACGCTCAGGGCCGGCCGCCGGTGAGCCACCGGCGAAGGATGTCGATCGCCTCCAGCGAGCTGATCCCGTCGAACAGCCGGGCGCCGTGGAGCGCCCATTCCTGCAGCTCCTTGAGGCCGAGGAGCACGACCAGGGCCGGCGCGATCGTGGCCGCCCGCCAGGCCATGTCCGGCCGGACGCGGTGAATGGCAGCCACCAGCAGGAACCAGAACTCGAAGACGTTCGGGAAGAGCAGGAGAAGGTTCCGCTCGCCGGTGACCTCGAAGGCCAGGAAGCCCGCCATCCGGAAGGCGTACAGCGCGACCGCGACGGCTCGCTCCGGACCCTGCCAGCGGAGGGCGACGACCAGGAACGTGGCCAGATAGACCTGGTCGATCCATTTGTCGAACGACTGGTAGTCGGGGATGCCGCCGAGGTCGAGCGTGTCTCGCAGGAGGAGGTCGGCCAGGTCGACCAGGACGGCCAGCACGCCACCGGCCAGCGGCCAGCGCAGGACCGGCAGGGAGCCCAGCACCCGGATCGCGCCGATGACGAGGACTTCCGGCGTCATCGGCAAACGGGCCGTCGATCGAGCCGGAGGCCGCTACAGCTCGAGGTTCCGCAGGTACTCCCGGAACTCGTGACCGGTGTCGGGCCGGGCAATCGCCAGCTCCACCGATGCCTTGAGCCAGCCCATCGTGGTGCCGGCGTCATAGCGGGTCCCCTCGAACTCGTAGGCGAACACCTGCTGCTCCTGCATGAGCATCTCGATCGCGTCCGTGAGCTGGATCTCGCCACCGGCGCCGCGCGGTGTCTGTTCCAGCTTGTCGAAGATCTTGGGAGTCAGGACATAGCGCCCGATGATCGCCAGGTTGGACGGTGCATCGGCCGGCGCCGGCTTCTCCACGAGGCCGACCACGCGGTGCAGCCGTCCGTGGTCGAGCGGGTCGTCCGTCGGCTCCGCCTTGATGACCCCGTATCGTCCGGTGTCCTCCGGCGGCACCTCCATGACCGCGACCACGGACGCGTGCGTCCGGTTGTAGGCGTGGATGAGCTGGCCGATGCATGGACGATCGCCCACCACGACGTCGTCAGACAGGATGACCGCAAACGGCTCGTGGCCAACCAGCTCCTTGGCGACGAGCACGGCGTGCCCCAGGCCGAGCTGCTCCTTCTGGCGGACATAGGCCACCTGGGCGAGGTCGCTGATGTGGCGGATCCGCCTGAGCATCTCGACGTCGCCCTTTTCCTCCAGCAGGTGCTCCAGCTCGAAGGACAGGTCGAAGTGATCCTCGATGGCTCGCTTCTGGCTGGAGGTGACGATGATCACCTGTTCGATGCCGGCGGCCACCGCCTCCTCGACCGCGTACTGGATGACCGGCTTGTCGACGAGCGGCAGCATCTCCTTGGGCTGGGCCTTCGTCGCCGGGAGGAACCGTGTCCCCCAACCGGCGGCCGGAAAGACGGCTTTGCGGATGCGCATCGAACCTCGGAAGCCTGTGCCGGACCGGCCGGCATCGCGCCGGACGGGGTATTGGGGACGCGGTTCCGGTCAGGGACGGCCGGGCCCGGCCAGTATACCCGCGAGGCCTGGGGTCCTCCCCGGCCCGAGCGAGACCGCCCTCAGGCCCGGCCGAAACCGCCCTCAGGCGCCACCGTTCTGCCCATCGTCGGCGGCCGCCACCGGCAGGTCGCCCGCGCGGCCATGCTCACGGCGTGTCGCCAGCAACCGGATGGTCGTGAACGGGATGCGCACCTCCCGAAAGACCTCGATGCGAAGAGGAGCACCACGGCGGCCAGTTTGCCGGTCTGGAACAGGGCCGTCGAGCCAAACCGGTTGAGTGAATCGGTGCTGCTCGCGACGAGGGCGCCGACTGCGATGAGGATCGTCGCCGGGACACGGCTGTGGAGGCGTCCGCCGACGAGCGCCCGCACGGTCCCCGGCAGCGATGCCACGAAGTTCACGACGATCGCCACCGGTGCGATGAGCAGGTTGAACAGGAACACGTCCCCACTCTGACCAGGGTCCAGGGAATAACCGAGGACGCGCCGCTTGGGCATGAACACGTAGGCGGAGAAGAGTGCCCCCAGCGTGAGGGCCAGGCCCCCGGTGATGTTGAGGAATGGCGTCAGCAGGCGGATCGTGCCGGGGAACAGGTCGCCGGTCGGGATGCTGGTCCGAGGGTCGAGCGCGTAGCCCGGGGCGGGCAGCGCCGTCGTCGCCATGAGCGCGACGCTCACTACGGTGGCGCCAATGACGCCGAGCGCGGCGATCCGCGGCCAGTGCTCGTTCTGGAAGTAGGTTTCCACGCTGATCGCCACGGCGAGAACAAGGGCGGCCAGCAGGTACAGCGCGGGAGCCGCGCCGGCGGCCGGGTAGTTGTGCGTTCGCTGAGTCAGCAGGGTGAAGATCCCGGCGAGCCCAAGACAGACGGCGAAGGTGTATCCGAACCGGGTCCGGGCCAGGAGAAAGGCCGTCCCCAGCCCGAGCCAGCCGGCCGTCCATACGGCGCCGGTCAGATACCAGGTCCGGTACAGCGGCTCGTTCCAGCCGCCGGCGCCTGCAAGCGCCTCGCAGGCCGATCCGATGGCGAAGAAGAGCATGCCGATGGCCCAGATCAGCTGGTATGCGCGGTGTCGCTCGCGCCACTGGTCCAACAGGGCCACGCTGAACAGCGCGGCCAGGAGGGACGTGACGGCCGGCAGGATGACGGTCGCGCTCATGGCACTCGGCCGTGCCTCAGGCTGGTGGATTCGAGGTCATGAGACGGGCTCGTCTCAGGCCGGAATGAACTCGTGGTCGTCGCGATGGATGCCATCGCACAACCCCCAGCGCGGGTCGTCGCCCGGGATGGGGACCGGTCGCATGATCTCGCGGACACGGCCGCGGCGGCAGAACAGGTAGCCCCGCCGCGCCATCCAGGTGCGGACGCACGCCTCGTCCGAGTGGAACTGGAACGGACCCGGATTGATGGCCGCGGCCTCGGACCAGTCGGCCGGCCGCTCGGTGGCGACGATGTCCAGGAGATTCACTCGCCACGGGGTGCCCTCGATGAGATTCCGGCAGCCGTCGCAGCGGATGGCGACGTTGTCCTTGACGATCGTTCGGATCGAGATCCCCATCAGCTCCATGGCCTCAGCGTATCAGAGGGCAAGGTCGGGCTACTGCGGGCCGCGCCGTGGACGGGCGCGAGTGTGGATGGTGGTAGCCCCAAGGGGATTCGAACCCCTGATCTCCACCTTGAAAGGGTGGCGTCCTAGGCCTCTAGACGATGGGGCCACCGAACGGCCGGCTCGAGTCGCGCCAGGGTTCAGCCGAGTCTAGCAGGTGACCGGTCTGCCGCCCGCGCCGACCTCCCGTCAGCGTGCGCCGGACGTCCACAGCTGGGCGAGCAGGACAGCGCCGGCCAGACAGCCGAGAGTCACGATCGAGGCGACGCCGGCGCCGATCGCGAGGACCATCGCCCGGACGGCCTGCTCGTCGGATCCGGCCCGGTATGTGGCGATGACGCCGGCAATCGTCAGCAAGCCGAAGACGAGCCCCAGCAGCGTCAGGCCCGCGGCAAGCAGGGGGATCTGATTGGCATCGCGGACGGTCAGCGTGTACAGCCCGAAGCCGACCGAGCCGGCCAAGGCCATCGCCAGGATGACCTTGGTGGGGGTGATCTGGATGGGACCGAGGTGGAGGCCGCGTTCCTCTTCGTCGCTGGCTCCTTCGTCCCAGTCCGGGCGTCGAGCCTGGCTGCGGTCCTGGCCGTGGGCGGCCTGGTCCTCCCGATCCAGGTTTCGGGTCGAGATCGACCGCCGATCGTCGAACGAGGGCCCACTCACGAGGACAGGCCGGCAATGGCGTCGACCGACCCGGGACGCACCGAATCGGCGGCGGCCGGTGCGGCCGCGAGCCCGTCGATCTCGATCGAATCGATGGCGACGGGGCCGGCGCCGCCAGCACGATCGTCGGCCCGATCGGGACGTGATCGGTGGTAGATGGCCACGTTGTAGCTGAGTCGCGGCCGCTTGAGCGTGTCGGCGACGCGCGAGCCGGCCTCGCCGAAGGCATCGGTCAGCAGGCTGCGCGCCTCGGCCAGTGACGCGAACGTCCAGAACGCATGGATCACGCGCATGCGAAACCCGTTCTGCAGGTACCAGCCGTCGCGCCTGCCCCAGGTCGAATACTCGGGCAGGTCGCCGCGGATCCGCGAGACGTCGTCACGCCCGTAGTCGTGAACCACGAGGAGGCGGCCGCCGGGCCTCAGGACGCGGTCTGCCTCAGCGACCTCGGCCGGGCTGGGCGCGCGAAACGCAGTCCAGTAGGCCACGATCGCGTCGGCACTGCTGTCCGGCAGGCCGAGAGCCGCGGGCCTGCCCGCCGACACCTGGACACCTGCCGTTCCCGCCAGCGCGGCCTTGAGCCTGGCCAGCCGGCCCGGCCGCTCCAGGACGGTCAACCGTGCGCCGAGCGCGGCAAGCTGACGGGCACGCACTCCCTGAGCGCCGTCAACAAGCACGACATCTCGCCCCCCGAGCGGGCCCAGTGCTTCGAGCGCCCTGTGGATCTTGCCCTCGAGATCGAACGACCGGAGAAGGCGGGCAGTCACTTCTTCGGCGAGATCGACCGGGAGATCTGCCACGAGAGGGCGAAGTATAGATGCGTCCTGTGACCGGTGGGCGCGGGTGCCGAGGCCGGGTCGCAGGGCGGCACGGCAGGGTGGCAGAATCGCCAGATGCGTCGCCAGATGAGTCGGCAGCCGCCGTCCGGCCCAGCCGCATCGCGCGGCATGCCGGCGGCCGTCCGGCTGTTCCTGGGGTATGCGCTCGCCATCATCACGGTCATCGGATTGTCTCTGCGATTTGTCGTCGACCAGGCGATCTCGGCGCCCGTCAGCGGACTCGGGGTCGTGGTCATGGCGCTCCTGGCTTACACGATCTTCACGACGACCCTGGTCATCCAGCGCAAGGAGGCCGGCCGAGGACTGGCCCTGGGCCTGGCCAGCCTCACGATCCCGGGCGTGCCGCTGGCCTGGTTCACGTTCTCCGGCAGCCCCCTCGGTCTCGTGCTGGCGGCGCTGATGGCGATCCTCGCGGTCGCCTTGTTCCGCGGTCTCACCGGCCAACGGGTCCGAGCCTGGCTGAGCGAGCCCTGACGGCGGCGGCCCTCGAGGCCGCGACGCGGCACGATTCCGCTGCGGGAGGGTACCCTCAGCCGAACACGCCAGCGGCCTCACGGCCGCGTCTTCCCCAACGACACCAGAGGCAGGTCAGTGAGCGACCCTACGCGCCGGCCGACGCGCGCCGGCAGCAATCCCCCCAGCGCGGGCGGCAGCGGTTCCCGGGTCGGGCGGCGTGAACGCCCGCGCCCGTCGTATCGCAACGAATCCTTCCTCGAGCGGTACCGGACCCAGCTTCTGATGGGTGGAGCAGTGGTCGTCGTCGCGCTGCTCACCGGCGTCCTGTACCTCGGCGCCACCCAGAAGGCGTATGCGTGCTCCACGATCATGGAGCCGGCCGCGCCGACCGCGGTCCCCAGCGGCAGCCCGCGGCTTGGCCAGCTGGAGCGGGACATGGGCAATTCGCACGTCCCGCCCGGCACCGTGGTGCGCTATACGTACTGTCCACCGGCCTCGGGCAACCACTACTCCGCGGCTGGCCGGGGGCCGATCGCGGCCCGCTATTACCCTCCGGACGAGGGCACGGAACCGCAGGGCTGGGTCCACAACCTGGAGCACGGGGCGCTGGTCGTCCTGTACAACTGTTCCGGCGGCTGCCCGGATGACGCCACGCTGCAGAAGCTGAAGACGTTTGCGACCACGTTTCCCGCCAGCCCCATGTGCAAGCTGCCGGCCGGCCGGATCGGTCCGGTCATCACCCGCTTCGACGACATGAAGACGAAGTTCGCGGCCCTGGTGTGGGATCGCGTGCTCATGCTCGACTCGGCGGACACGGACCAGATGCTCGCCTTCTTCATGGCCGAGGGCGAACGGACGAATCCCGAAAAGCAGTGCGCCGCGCCGTCGCCGTCCGGGGAGCCCTCTTCACCGCCATCGGCCGAGCCGAGCGGTTCCGCCGGCCCGAGCGGATCGCCGGCCGGCCCGAGCGGCTCACCGAGCAGCTAGCCGGAGCGGGCGATGCTCGCCCTCGTCAAGGCCGTATCCGGGCCCGGGCTCGAGCTCCTCGACGTGCCGCGGCCCACGATCGGGATCAACGACGTCCTGATCCGGGTCCACAAGACCGGGATCTGCGGGACCGACCTCCACATCGAGTCGTGGGACCCCTGGGCGGCGAAGACGATCCGGCCGCCGCTCGTGGTGGGGCACGAGTTCGTCGGCCGGATCGTGGAGGTCGGCTCGAATGTCGCCGACTTCCACCCTGACGACCTTGTCAGCGGCGAGGGCCACGTCGTCTGCGGGCGTTGCCGTCATTGCCTGGCCGGCAGGCGGCACCTGTGCGCCAACGCGATCGGCCTTGGGGTGGGCCGCGACGGCGCCTTCGCCGAGTACGTGGCGCTGCCGATGACGAACGTCTGGCACCACTGGCCGGGGATCGACGAGGAGGTCGCCGCGATCTTCGACCCCTTCGGCAACGCGGTCCACACAGCCCTGGCATTCCCGGTGCTCGGCGAGGATGTGCTCGTCTCGGGCGCCGGCCCGATCGGGCTCATGGCGACGGCGGTGGCTCGCCATGCGGGCGCGCGCTTCGTGGTCGTTTCCGAGCCCAACGCGTACCGCCGCGAGCTCGCCACGAGGATGGGGGCGACAGTCGTCGTGGATCCGCTGGCTCGCGACCTCCATGACGTGCAGGCAGAGCTGGGCATGGTCGAGGGCTTCGACGTGGCCCTCGAGATGTCTGGCAACCCGGCCGCGCTCCGTACGGCGCTCGACAACATGGCCCACGGCGGAGGCGTTGCCCTGCTGGGCATCCCGACCGAGGATGTGTCGCTCGACGTCAACGCGATCGTGTTCAAGATGCTCACCCTGCGGGGCATCTATGGCCGCGAGATGTACGAGACGTGGTACAAGATGACGGTGATGCTCGAATCGGGGCTCGACATCCGTCCTGCGATCACCCACCGCTACTCGTTCCGCGACCATGAGGCGGCGTTCGCTGCCGCCCGGTCCGGAGACTCCGGCAAGGTGATCCTCGACTGGAATCCTCAGACCAACGGCTAGCAGGAGCGTCGCCTTGGTCTTCAGAGGGCGCGTGATGACTCCGTGGGGAGGTTGCCTGCTCCAATGAAGACCAGACCCGACCCTCTGGCGTTCCTCGGCGACGAGCTCGAAGAGCTGCGCCGGGAGCATCTGTATCGCCCGCTCCGCGTGCTGAGCTCCGCGCAGGGTCCGGTCGTCAGCGTCGACGGCCACCGTTGCGTGAACCTCTCGTCCAACGATTACCTGGGCCTGACGCATCATCCGCGGCTCCGCGACGCGGCGCTGACAGCGGTCCGCGAGTTCGGTGCGGGCAGCGGCGCCGTGCGGACGATCGCCGGCACGATGACCCTCCACGAGGACCTGGAGGCCGAGCTGGCGGCGTTCAAGGGGACGGAGGCGGTGCTCACCTTCCAGTCCGGTTTCAGCGCGAATACCGGCGTCATTCCCACGATCACGGGAGAGCAGGACCTGATCGTCTCCGACGCGCTCAACCATGCCTCGATCATCGACGGCATGCGGCTGTCCAAGGCGCCCCGCAAGGTCTTCGCCCACCGGGACGTGGATGCCCTGCGGCAGGTCCTGGCCGAGGCGCGCCAGGAGGGCGGGCTCGCCGGGCTGCCACACCGGCTCATCCTCGTCGTGACCGACGGGGTGTTCAGCATGGACGGCGACATCGCGCCGCTGCCGGGGATCGTCGCCGCGGCCGAGGAGTTCGGGGCGGCGGTCATGGTCGACGACGCCCACGCATCCGGCGTCCTCGGCCGGAATGGCCGCGGCACCGTGGACCATTTCGGCCTGCACGGGCGGGTCGCCATCCAGGTCGGCACGCTGTCGAAGGCGGTCGGCGTGCTCGGCGGCTACGTGGCTGGCTCCCAGGCGCTCCGGGACATGCTCATCCAGCGCTCGCGACCGTTCCTCTTCTCGACGTCCCACCCGCCCGCCGTCGCCGCCGCATGCCGTGAGGCCATCCGGGTGCTGGAGGAGGAGCCGGAGCTGATCGAACGGCTGTGGCAGAATACCCGGCGCTTCAAGGCCGAGCTCGCACGACTCGGGTTCGACACCGGTGCCTCGGAAACCCCGATCACACCGGTCATGATGGGCGACTCGGACGTCGCCGGCCGGTTCTCGGCCCGGCTGTTCGAGGAGGGCATCTTCGCCCAGCCGGTCGTCTATCCCACCGTCGCCCTGGACAAGGCCCGGATTCGGACGATCGTCACCGCCGCCCACACGAACGAGATGCTCGACACCGCCCTGCAAGCGTTCGGTCGCGTCGGTCGCGAGCTTGCGCTGATCGCAGGGTGACGAAAGCCGCCGTCGCGCACGATCCGACCCCGGCCGAGGTCGGTCAGGCACGTGACCTGCCGTTGGACAGCCACCTCCACACGGACCTCTCGCCGGACGCCGACGTGCCGATCGACGTCTACGCGGCGGCGGCCTTCGAGCGCGGCATCGCCGAGATCGCGATCACCGACCACGTCGACTTCGACCCGCGCTACCCGGCCTACGACTTCGCCGACTTCGCCACCCGGGAGCGGGTGGTTCGAGAGGCGGCCGAGCGATGGGGATCTCGGGTCGCCATCCGGTTCGGGTGCGAGCTCACCTACGAGCGACACCGCGAAGACGACATCCGGGACCACCTGGCCCGCCACCGCTACGACTTCACCATCGGCTCCGTCCACATCGGTCCGCACTCGCCATACGGCACGGACCGAGTAGCGGCATTCGCCATGGGCAAGACGCTGGCGGAGATCGTCCAGCCATACTTCGACGAAGTCGAGGCGGCGGCCCGCAGTGGGCTCTTCGACACGCTGGGCCACCTGGATTTCGTCAAGCGATACGTCATGCCCTACCGGACACCGGCCGACTTCGCGGCCGCTCCGGAGCTCTACGAGGCAATCCTTCGTGCACTCATCGACAGCGGCACGGGTCTCGAGGTGAACACCAGCGGCCTTCGCCAGTCCCCCGGCGAGACGTACCCGGCGCAGCCAGTGGTGGAGCGCTTTCGCGAGCTCGGAGGTCGGGCGGTGACCGCGGGCTCCGACGCCCATCGCGCCGACGCGTTCGCCTTCGGGCTCGAGCAAGGCTACCGGGTGGCGGCCGACGCAGGATTCAGCTGGCTCGCCTTCCGGCGCGGTGCAGAGCGGCTCCAGGTTCCGCTCCCTGCCCGGTTCGGCACCTAACAGCGCAGAGGGTCGGTCGTTATGTCCCTCGACGACGCCGCGGTCGAGCGGTTCGTGCAACAGGCGAAGAACGGCGACGCAGATGCGTATGGCCAGCTCTTCGACCACTATCACGAGCCGATCTATCGCTACGTTGTCAGCCGCGTCCACCGCCCAACGGACGCGGAGGACCTGACGCAGACCGTCTTCGTCAAGGCCCTGGAGGCGTTGCCGCGATACGAAGCGCGGGGCGTCCCCTTCGGGGGCTGGCTCTTCCGGCTGGCCAGGAACGCGGTCATTGATTTCGTCCGGACTCGCCACGATCACGTCGAGCTCGACGCGATCGGTCAGCGGTCCACCGCCGAGGCGCAACCGGACGTGGTCATCCTGATGCGATATGAGATCGAAGAGGTGGGGATCGCCCTGGCGGCCCTCACCGACGAGCAGCGGGACGCCATCGCCCTGCGCTTCTTCGCCGGGCTCTCAGCCCGAGAGGCGGCCGAAGCGATGGGCAAGCAGGAAGGAACCGTTCGCGGCCTCCAGTTCCGGGCCATCGCCTCGCTCCGGCGACAGCTCGGGATCGAGGTGATGGGCGGTCTCCCGGCCCTCCGGCCGGTGCCAATCCCGGCGGCCGCCCGGGCGGCGGAGCGGAGAGCGGCGCGAGCGGCGAAACGAGAGACGTGATGGACAATCGGATCAGGCAGCGCAGGGCACACGGCGAGCTCGAGCGAAGGCTCGAGACGTACGCTGCTGCCCGCCTGTCGCCCGATCCCAGGCAGATGGCCCGCATCCGGACGGCGGTGATGACCGAGGCGCGCCGGACGCTCGCCGGGCCATCGCTCCTCGCGCTGCCCGTGGCCCTGCCACAGCCCCTGCCCCTGAGGGCCCGGCCGGCCAGCCGGCGGCGTTTCTCCAGCGGCGGCTGGCGCCGGACGACCCTCGCCCTGGCGGCTGCAAGCCTCGCCGGCCTGCTCCTGGGAGGCACCGCCTTCGCGGCCAGCCGCGCCGGCGCTCCGCTGTATGGCGTCCGCGTGTGGCTGGAGGCCGCGACGCTGCCCGCCGATCGGGAAGCTCGGGCGGCCGCCGAGCTGAGCCGCCTGCAGTCTCGGTTGGGCGACGTCGCCGATGGCGCGGCGCGGGGTGACGGCTCGGCCGTCAGCGCAGCCCTTGCCGAGTATCGCGCCAGCCGGGTGGTGCTGGCGAGCCTCCTGGGAATGGTCCCATCGACTGCCCAGGACGCCATCCAGCAGGTCCTCGATCGCGATCAGCACGCGCTGGACGCCATCCGGCTGCGCGGTCAGCCGGGCTCGAATGGCTCGGGAGCGCCTGCCGCCAAGCCAGATGGCGCGGGCGGCGCGGCTCCCCCCACCCAGAAGCCTGCCGCCCAACCGACCGCGCCGCCTCATGTGGACACGACGGCGCGGCCCGAGCACACGCCACGAAGCGGCCTGGATTCGCACGGGGCCAAGCGCGGCAACTGACGCGGCGACGTCCGGTCCTGACCCAGGGCCCGATGCAGCTCTCTCGGTCGCACGGGCGTGCGATCCTTTCGCTCATGCGCACATCCAACCGCCCCTGATGGAGCTCGTCGTGCTCGGCGCCGGCCCGGCCTACACCAACCGGCCCGGAGCGGCCGGCTCGGCGTACCTGCTCCGGCACGAGGACCGCAACATCGTGCTGGACCTGGGCCACGGCGTCTTTCCGCGACTCGCCGGTGAGCTCGACCCCGAAGACCTGCTGGCCGTCGCCGTCAGCCATCTCCACCCGGATCACTTCATCGACCTGGTCCCGCTTCGCCACTATCTGTTCTACGAGTGCCGTCCGGCCAGGCGAGTCACCGTCCATGCGCCGGCGGCCCTGGAAGCGCGGCTCGACGCGCTCATGGGCGAGCCCGGCTTCGCCAGATCGGCCCTGGACATCCTTCCGCTGCGAGGTGGGACGCTGGAGGTCGGGCCGTTCGCCCTCGAGGCGTCGCTCGTGACCCACACCGACGAGAGCTACGGCTTCCGGGTGGCGACAGGCGACGGGCCAGGGCTCGTCTATTCGGGCGACTGCGGCCGGGCCGACGACCTGCGCGGCCTCGTTCGGCCGGGCGACACGCTGCTGTGCGAGGTCTCGTTCGGACCCGGGCCGGTGCCCGAAGGTGCCCTGCATCTCGATGCGCCGGCCGTGGCGGGGCTCGCCCGGGACGCCCGCGCCGGACGCGTCCTGCTCACTCATCTCCAGATGGGCTTCGACGCCGGCGAGACCGAGCGCGCGGTCCGGGCCGCCTTCGACGGCGACGTCCGGTTCGTCTGGCCGGGCGACCGCCTGACCGTCTGAAACCGGCCGTGCCGGGCATGAAGAGACCGGAGCGGCGATGCCGCTCCGGTCTCTTGGAGTGCCTGGTGGGAGGCGGTCGCCTAGCGGCGGC
>WNGB01001160.1_pt1 | contig 45358 bp, 28 predicted proteins | sample 5400681 | NCBI WGS metagenome assembly WNGB01 (sample SAMN13153367, study PRJNA577476) | soil metagenome | isolation source: 115 cm soil or saprolite under grassland replicate 2 | place: USA:California | collected 2016-06-15
AGGGAGCTTGCCCAGAAACCCCTGGAGCTCAAAAAGACAACAACGAACTCCTATGAAGCAGATCTTGGCCGGGATGCTGTGGTCATTTACAGGTCGACAGGAGGGCTGCCCGACAATCTGACAAAGTAGAATTAAGCAGCGCCGATCCTACGCCGTAGTGCCCTCCGGGTCAATACCGGAGGTGTGCGCCGTGGCTTACCGCGAAAGTCAGCCTCTCCTCGTACCCCGTCGTCCTCTCGGACCCTTCCGCTCACAGTTGGGCCTTCTGTTCCCGGGCCTTCCCCGCCGCCTCATGCAGGGCGGCTTCAGTTGATCGAAGGTAGCCGCCCTCGGCGAGCTTGAACGATCTCCCGAGCTATCTCTACACCCTCTCCAAACGCCCCAGGAGGCCAAGCTCCCTGGGGCCGAGCATCCTCGTCGAAAGAAGCGGGTTCCGCGACGCTCTGGCCACCGTCGAGCTGGCGGAACCAGTAGACCCGTACGTCCTCTGGCCGGAGCAGACCGCGTACGATCTGGAGTTGGACCCCGAGCAGCAGGTGCTCCGAGTGGGTCTCCAACACGATGCGGGATTTCGGGCTTGCGGCGGCAACTTCGCAGAGATGCTGGGCGAGCGCCGCCTGCAGGCCGGGGTGGAGGTGAGACTCCGGCTCTTCGATAGCGAGGATGCCCGGACCACCCTGATCCTGGCGGTGGGTCAGAGCCAAGGCGGTGAGGACCGGCAACACCTGGATTGTGCCCTCGCCGTTGTCCGCCAGATCCGTGTCCAGGGTAGCCTTGTTTACATACTGGAGCATCAGGCGAAACCGGTCGGGCGGGACATCCTGGACATCGAGGCGCCGCCGCAGGTACCTCTCGTACCAGGAGGAGACCTCGGTGAGGAGCTCGGGGCTCCCCGCGAGCAACCGACGCGGCATCGCCACCGTCGGGCCTCATGCGCCAGCGGGGTGCCGTGGGGTAGGGTAGGACGCGCTCTGGAAGCTGGCGGGTCGCCGTGAGCCACTGGACCTGGTCGGCGAGACCGGCCAGCCGTTCGGCCACAGTTTCGAGTCCCGCGATAGGGGTGCGGGGAACGAGCCCCTGGAAGCCCAGCCGGGCGAGCCTTGGAGCCGCATCTCCCGAATCACGAAGCTCGTACGTCAGCTCTCCCCCGGCCCGGTCCTCGCGCGTCGGTTTCCATTCGGCCTGAAAAAGAAGGCGGCCACCCTTCTCCCAGACAGAGAGCCGGCGGATGACCAGCCGGCGCCAGTCCTCGACTTCGGCCCAGGTGAGCGCGTCTTCGACCCGTTCTACACCCTCGGTTCCCTCCCAGCACAGGCCGATCCCGAGATCGGGGTCCTCATCCTCCTCCACCCCCTTCCAGCGCAGATCCTGAAAGCTGCTCCCACGGACGGCGAGGCTATCCATCTCCAGCGGTCCGGAGGCCTTGAGCTCCGTCGAGTCGCTCAGAAGCGGCAGAGCACGCAGCAGAGCACTCTTGCCGGCGTTGTTCTCCCCGAACAGGAGCGTGATCGGCCGCAGCTCCAGGCGGACAGGGGAGGCGAACGACCGGTAGTTCGAGAGCGTGATAGCGGTGGGCAGCACGGGCGGAGGATATCAAAAGCTCCAACCACGTGCCGGAGACGCGGCCACCTCGCCCGCGTTAAACTCCCCCCTGGACGAGAGGAAGAGGAGGTGCCCCGTGGTCGTCCCTGCCCGTGTCTCGATGGTCCTCGCAGTGTTTCTTACCCTGTCCTGCTCTCCAGGCGACAGCGGCGCGGCGGCGCGCGGCGGGTCGCAGCTGCCGCTCCAGGAGATCAAGCTCCCTCCCGGCTTCGCCATCGACGTCTACACCGACCAGGTGCCCAATGCCCGCCAGATGGCTCTCTCGCCGAAGGGGATCCTCTACGCCGGCTCGCTCGACGAGGGGAAGATCTATGCCGTGGTCGACGGCAACCACGATGGCCGTGCCGACAAGGTCTACACCATCGCCCACGGCCTCAAGATGCCCAGCGGGGTGGCATTCCACGACGGCTCTCTCTATGTCGGAGACATCAGCCGCGTGCTGCGCTGGGACGGCATCGACGCCCGGATCGCCAACCCTCCGGCGCCCACGGTGGTGTCTGAAGCGTTCCCGCGCGCCCGCCACCACGGCTGGAAGTTCATCGCCTTCGGCCCCGACGGCCTCCTCTACGTGCCGGTCGGCGCCCCCTGCAACATCTGCGAGCCGGAATCTTCGCCCGCGGCATCCGCAACTCGGTCGGGTTCGACTGGCACCCAGAGACCCACGAGCTGTGGTTCACCGAGAACGGCCGCGACGAGCTGGGCAACGACCAGCCACCGGACGAGCTGAACCGGGCGCCGCAAGCCGGCCTCGATTTCGGCTACCCGTACTGCCATGGGGGCGACATCGCCGATCCCGAATTCGGCAAGAAGAAGAGCTGCAGCCAGTTCGTGCCGCCCGCGATGAAGCTGGGGCCGCACGTGGCCGCCATCGGCATGCGCTTCTACACCGGGAGCATGTTCCCCGCCATCTACCGCAACCAGATCTTCATCGCCGAGCATGGCTCGTGGAACCGCGACGATCCCATCGGTTATCGCATCAGCCTGGTCAAGGTCGACGGCGGCCGCGCCCTCTCCTACGAGACGTTTGCTTCAGGATGGCTGCGCAAGGATGGCCGGGCCTGGGGCCGGCCGGCCGACGTGCTGGTGATGCCGGACGGCGCTCTCCTCGTCTCCGACGACAAGGCGGGCGCCATCTACCGCATCAGTTATCGGGGGGAGCGCGGCGAGCGGAAGGCCGGCTGAGCCGCGCATGGAATCGCGCGGCGAGAGGCTCCGGACCCTGGCCCGCGGCCTCTGGCGCTGGCTCTTCCCCGAAGAGGTGGAGCTGCCGGAGGAGGCGCGCCGGGCTCTCGCGGTGCTCTACCCCTCGCTCGACCTCGCCCGGGTGCGGTTCCATCTCGGGCTCCCGCATCTCCTCCGGAACGTCGCCACCGGCATGACCCTGCCGGGGGTGCTCTCGTCCCGCCTGTGCAGGATCTACGTCCAACCCTGGTCCTGGCGGCCGGAGACTCCCGACGGGCTCGATCTGTTGGCCCACGAGGCGTTCCATGCCCTCCAGATGCAGGAGGGCGGGCCGGGGCTCGGCCTCGTCCGGCCGTTCATCGTCCTCTATCTCGCCTGCGCGGCCGGCAACGACTTCCGCTACAGCAGCCATCCTCTGGAGGTCGACGCCTACCGCGTGGCCGGCCGCTCGGTTCTGTCGGCGCGGGAGGAGGGCGCGGTCGAGACGAGCGGTCTGGCCTTCTGGCGGCGGCTGGCGGCGAGCGCTCCCGGGGGAGCCCTGGGCGCTCCGTTCTGGCTCGTCGCCTGGACTGGCGCCACGGCGGTCCTCTGGATCGCATGGCTCGTCACCGTCGGAGCAGGCGCCCTGGCGGTGGGCGTGATCTGGCTCGCGGGCGCGGTCCTCGCTTGGATGGAAAGAATTTTCCGGGAATAAGCGGAACAAAACATCTCGGTGAAGATGCCGGCCAGTGCCGGATTCGATCACCGCGGCTGTATGCCTTGTCAAAAACAACAAAAACATCTACATTGGAGATCTCGGTAACACTCTGCCATGGCTTGGAGCCCCGTCATGGATCACGTTGTGAAGGTGGAAGCTACGGAGCCGGAGGTGTCGCGGGCCGGGACACCCTTGCGCCTGCTGGTCTCCGATCCGCATCACCTGTTCCGGGAATGTCTCGCCACGGCGCTGGATTGTGACGCACGGTTCGAGGTCATCGCACGGACTGCATCCGGGCCGGCCCTGCTCGACGAGCTGGCGCGGTGCCCGGCGCACGTCCTGGTCCTCGGCGTCGAGCTGCTCGACCGGGGGCTCATCAGCCTGACGCGGGAGGCCGTGGCGCTCTTCCCCGACCTCAAGATCCTGGTCCTGGGTCGCGCGGACAGGGACGAGCAGGTGGTCGACTGCCTGCTGGCCGGAGCCGGTGGGTTCCTGCTCCGCGACCGGTCGCTGGCCGAGGTGGCTGCGGCCATCGAAGTGGTGGCACAAGGCGAGAGGGTGTGCCCGCCCCGGGTCACGCGGCTGCTGTTCACCCGCCTGGGAGAGCTGGGGCGCGAGCGGAGGCGGCGCGACCGGCTCGAGGTCCTGGAGCTGTCGGCCCGCGAGATGGAGATCCTCCGCCTCATCGCCGACGGGCTGACCAACCAGGAGATCGCCAGCCGACTCTACCTGTCGATCCATACGGTCAAAAACCACGTCCATCGGATCCTCGACGCGCTCGGCGTCCACAACCGCTGGGGAGCGGTCAATCACGCTTTCGCCAAGGGATGGCTGCAGGAGCGGCGGCGGAGCTCGTGAATGGGGACGTGGAGCCGGCCATCTCGGTGATGGTCCTGGGGGGCGACCGGGTCTTTGCCGAGGCCCTGGAGGCGGTCCTGGCCGCAGAGGAGAGACTCCGCCTGTGCACCGCTTCCGCGGAGGGGGACGGGCCTCCAGCGATCATCCTGATCGACGCCTCGTTCGACCCGGCGGAAGCCCTCGCCCTGACCTGGTCGGCGCGCGAGCGGTTCCCCGAGGCCCAGGTGATGGTGATCGGTGTGGAGCGCGAGGACGAGCGCGTGCTCGAGTTCATCGAGGCCGGCGCGGCGGCCTACGTCCTCAAGAGCGCCTCGCCCTCGCGGCTGATCGAGGCGCTTCGCTCGCTCCATGAGGGAGAGGTCTATTCGTCGCCCCACCTCGCAGCCGCCGCCCTGGAGCGGATCGCCGCTCTGGAGAACGGGCGCGAGCCGGTTCCGGCGCCGCTGCCGTGCGAGCCGCTGACCGCCCGCGAGCTCGAGACTCTGTCGCTCATGGCCCGCGGGCTGCGCAACAAGGAGATCGCCCACGCGCTCCACATCACTGTGCAGACGGTGAAGAACCACGTGCACAACATCCTCAACAAGCTGCGGGCCCGCCGCCGGCGGGATGCGGTGCGTCTCGCCTACCAACTGGAGCTCCTGCACGAGCCCGAGGAGCCGTTGGATCTCTTTTGAATCTGCTGTGAGCCGTGCATCCGATTAAACTTCTGGCGAGAGGTGCTGCATGGCACGCATCGTTCTCGTCGGACCTGCGGACAGTCTCACGCGCTTGCTGGCCGAGCGGCTGGAGGCGGCTCCGGCCACCGTGGGCGAGGACCTCCTCGCCGCCGAGGTCGAGGCGATCGTCTTTCGGCCCCGGCTGGCCGGGTTGAGGAACGCCTGTCCCGACCTGGAGGACGCGGACCGCTTTGTCGAGGCTTGTCTCCGGGCTCTCGGTGCTCGCGACGGCCGCGCGTTCAAGATCGTCCTCCTGTCGAGCGCGGCGGCGCATCCGCCCAGCCACCACAATCCGGGCTATCTGGGGGAGGAGGAACATCCCCGCAACGAGCATCCGATCGCCCGCTCCTGGCGCGAGCTGGAGCGGCGGGTGGGGGAGCGGCTGGCGGGCACCGGGGCGGAGGTGGTGGTGTTGCGGCCGGCTCCCGTGGCGGTCCGCGACGGCGAGGATTTTCTCTGCCGCCTGCTGCGGGGCAAGGCCGCGGTCGTCCCGGCGGGCTACGATCCTTCGCTGCAGATCCTCCACCCCGATGACCTGGTCGAGGCCGTGCGCCGCGCCCTGGAGCGCGGGTCAGGCGCTTATCACGTGGCACCGGCCGGCGCCATCCCGGTGCGCGGCGCGCTCCGCCTGGCCGGGACGCGGCGCGTGGCCGTCGACACCGGGCTGCAGCGCCCCTTCCGCGCCCTGGCCTCCCGCCTCGGCCGGGCCGATCCGGCGGCGCAGCTCGAGTACCTGCGCCATTCGTCCACCGTCTCCGGCCGCAAGATCGAGCGGGAGCTCGGCTTCGTGCCGCAAAAGACCAGCGCCGAGGCCGTGCGCGACGCCTTCGGCCGCGGCGAGCCGGGCCCGCTGCCCTCCTTCGACGCGTACGGGATGGACGAGGGGTATATCGACGCCTACGGGCGCACCCTCTTCCGCTTCCTCCACGACCTCTACTGGCGGATCGAATGGCGCGGGCTGGAGAACGTGCCGCGCGAGGGGAGGGCGGTCTTGACCGGCGTCCACCGCGGCTTCATGCCCTGGGACGGCGTGATGGCGCTCCATCTGCTGCGCCGCGAGACCGGGCGCATCCCGCGCTTCCTGATCCACCCGTGCCTGATCAAGCTCCCGTTCCTGGCCAACTACATGACCAAGCTCGGCGGCATCATCGCCTGCCAGGAGAACGCCGACTGGGTGCTGGGCCAGGAGGGCCTCCTCGGCATGTTCCCCGAGGGGATCGCCGGCGCCTTCACCATGTACCGGGACGCCTACAAGCTCGGCCGCTTCGGGCGCGACGAATACGTGAAGATGGCGCTGCGCAACCGGGCGCCGATCGTGCCGTTCGTCACCGTGGGGAGCGCCGAGATCTATCCCATCCTGTTCCGGGTGAATTCGAAGCTGGTGCGGCGGGTCTTCGAATGGCCCTACCTGCCGATCACCCCGACCTTCCCGCTGCCGGGCCTGCCGCTCCCCTCGAAATGGCACACGCGCTTCCTCGAGCCGATCCCGGTCCACGAAGAGCACCCGCCCGAGGCGGCCGACGATCCGCAGACCGTGCGCCGGATCTCGGCCGAGGTGCGCGCGCGGATGGAGACTGCGCTTCAGGAGATGCGGTCGGCGCGGAAGTCCGTCTTCCTCGGATCGGTCTTCGGACCGAATACGGCCTGAGGGGCCGGCGCTCAGGCTGTAGCCGGAGCGGCCTTCGGGAAGCCCGGGTTGGCCATGACGTCGCGGATCTGGGCCTGGTGGCGCCGCTCGTGTTGGATGATGAAGTCGAGGATCTGAAGGATGTTGTTCACCCCGAACAGGGGGTGCTGGTGGACCAGCGACGAGTAATCGAGGTCGGCGTTCGTGGTGACGAGCGACTCCAGAGCCGAGAAGGAGGCCTGGAGGTCCCGCTCGAGCTCAGCGGCCGGCCGGCCGGGCTGCGGCGTGGCCGGCGTGGGATTGCGGATGTGGAGCTTGCGGTTGGCGGCCATGCGCGCGCTCACCGAGCGCGGCGTCAGCCGGCTCATCAAGGTGAAGGGGAGGTCGAGCAGCGGCCGCAGGAACCTCGGGAGCCCGGAGACCGCGACGTCGAGGTCGGCGAACCCGCGCTTCAGATAGGGGCGCCGGCCGGACCGTGCGAGCTGGATGAGTTCGCCGATCTCCTTGCGGTACATTCCATCGGTCCGCGACAGGTGGTCGAGCACCTCGCCGATCGACCACTTGCCGCGGCCGGGGGAGAAGTCGAGCTGCGCCTGCGAGAGGGGAGCGGCCAGGCCGGACGTGTCACGGCGCGCCTGCCGGAGCGCATCGAGTTGGGGAGGGACAGGCACGGCTCAGCTCCGCCCCCCCGGCGTGCGTCGTTTCGTGGCGGCGACCTTCTGCGGCGTCTTCGGCGCCGCCTTCTTCTTCGTGCCCTTTTTCTTGGATGGGATCGAGGCGGCGTACTCCAGCGAGCGGCGGATCCAGGGCTCCAGCGCCTTGGGATCGCGCACCAGGTCGTGAGGCACGACGACGTACTCGCGCATGACGCGGCCGGGGAACGGCTGGAAGATCTCGGAGTCGTACTGCTCGAGGAACCGCTCCCGGTCGCCCTCGGGCAGGCGGATCAGCATGTTTTCCTGGTGCAGCCCGATGAACATGTTGTCGTTGGCGAAGGCGCACGGATAGCCGAACATCTTGCGCCGCTCGACGCGCGGGTCCTCCTCGGGGACGATCTCGCCGAACGCCTCCACCAGCCACTCCGGGGATTTTCTCCAGGCCATCTCTCGCCGCTCCTCTCGTATTGACTGCATCTTAGCATGATCTCGCGCCGGGAATTATTTCCCGGGAGGCGGAAGAAGGAAGGGGAAGACGGCACCCAGGGCGAGAGGGAAGCCGCACGGAACCGGCGGCTGGAGCCGCCATCCTTCCTTGCGAACCGCCACGCCCACCGGGTTCGAGGTGAAGTCTTTGTAGCGGAGAGTGGCCGGCGAGTTGCTCGCGAGCTGCGCGCCGGCGGCGATCCGCACCTGGACGATGTAGACGCCGGGCACCGGGATCGGAGCGGGAGAGATCTTCTCGACCTTGGCCGGTTTGCCGCCCACCTCGGCTTCCAGGTCGTACAGCAGCTGGCTCGACAGGGGATCGCTGCCGAGCCCCGTGGCCCACAACCCCAGGAGCTCTCCCGGACGCGCCGGCTGGGACGCGAAGTTCAAGGTCCCGTCTTCGTTGCAGGCCATGGCGGGGCCGTTCTGCAGGAAGGCGGGCTCCAGGGGCTCGCCGAAGTCGTAGACGAACAGACCCGGGGCGACGGGCTCCACCGGGATCTCGATGGGCGGCGCCTGGACGGGCACGTCGGACCGGGTGAGCTGGAGCTCGGCGCGGCCGCTCGCCGTCGGCAGCTTGGAGGGTATCTGGAAGAAGACGGCCTGCGGCGTGGCGGCCACGATCTGGGCCTTCAGGCCTCCGACCTTGACCGCCACCTGAGACGGATCGGCGCCGGAAAGGTTCGCGCCGATCAGCAGGGCGGCGGCGCCGGGGCTCTGCGCGCGGCCGGTCATCCCGCCGAGACTGACGATTCCGCCGGAGGTATAGAGGGGGAGCTGCTGCCCGGAGGTCCAGCCGCGGGCCGGCCGCAGGACCTGCATCGCCTGGCTCAGGGAGCCGGCACCTTTATCGCCGGAGGTGCGGCCGCCCACGACGTACAGGCTGCCGTCGAGGACCGCTCCGCCGGCTGCCGCGACGCCGAGGAGCGGCGGCAGGCCCGGCCGCCATTGGTCGTTCCGCAGCACCAGCTCCTGAGTCACCGGAAGGATCGGGCCATCGACCTTCGAGCGGCCTCCCACCAGGAGGAGGCTCCCTTCGAGATGACCGCCCGCCGCCTGATAGACCGGCTCGAGCGTGTCTGGACCGGTGCTCCATTGGTTGGACCGGACGTCGTAGACGGCGGTGCGGCGGGTGACCGTCTTGCCGGAGAGACGCCCGCCGATGACCAGGACCTCGTCGTCGACCGCGACGGCGCAGGCTCCCGCCGCCGGCAGGGCGGCAGAGGCCCCCTCGCTCCAGCTGGCCTGCTGCGTGTCGAAGATCTGGACCGCCGCGCTGAGCTCGTTCTTGTTGTTCTTGCTCCGCCAGCCCGAGATGACATAGATCTTCTCGTCCACGGCCGCTGCCGTGCCTTCCGCAACCGGGACGGGCAGAGCCGCCTGGGCGAGGACCTTCCAGGTGCCGGCCTCGATGTCGAAGACCTGGGTGTAGCCCACGGGCGGCTGGTCCGCGCCCGGCCTGCCGCCGAAGACGTAGATCCGTCCGCCGACGGCCGCGCCCTGGGCCGATTCCACCGCGTGCGGCAGCTTCGGCCCGGCGGTCCACTGGCTCTGGCCGGGATCGTAGACGTCCACTCGATTCGTGGCGGCGTTCCCCTCGGTGCCGCCGACCCGATAGAGCCGCCCGCGGGCCTCGACCACCACGGCGTTGGCGAACCGTTCGGGAGAGCTCGCCGGCGAGCTCTCCTGCAGAGGCACCTCCGACATCTCCTCGGTCACCAGATCGAGGTGCGGGTGGAAATAGACGTTGACGGAGGTCAGGATGCCGTCCGGGTCGTCCTCTTGATTCGGGCAGTTCTGCGGCGGCGTGCCCACCAGGCAGCGATCCGGGAGCGCGAAGTGGAACTGGTTCTTCGGTCCGAAGGAGTAGGGCGGGAAGAAATCCTGGATGTAGGGGAACAGGCCGACGGGGGCGAAGGTCTCGCTGTGCAGCTCGAAGCCCGTGATGTTGCCGTCGAAATCCAGCGCGAAGTCGAGGTTGCCGAAGATCGGCGGCATCGGGTTGGGCGGCTGGTAGTCCGGCGGGATGTCGATCTTGAGCTGGCTCGGATCGAGCGGCGGAAAGATGTAGGGGAAGGCGTAGGGGATGCGGTTGACCCGGTCGGTCCGCGCGATCGCCGTCCCTTGGAAGGTGGCGAAGATCTGGACGCTCTCGGGGAGCACCTTGCCGGTCGCGAGGTCGAGCTTCGCCTTGGTCTGGACGGGTTGGAAATTGGGCAGGAAGGGGAGCGGGAAGGTCTTCGTGCGGAAGAAGTCGAACTGCTGCCCGCCGCCGAACGTGATCACCACCGGCGTGCCGACGCCGAACCAGTTGAGGAGGAGCTCCGCGGTGTCCCCCTGGGGCTCGCTGAAGATCACCTCGACCCAGCCGGTGAGAAACGTGTGGCCGGGCTTCGGATGGGCGCCCAGGTAGTCGGGCATGTTGACGAACTCGTCGCCGAACTCGCTCTTGTCCGGATTCAGGGGGCCGGCCAGCCGCATCGTCTTCGGCAGGCGGACGCGGTGTTTGCGGTGGTCGCCTTCGAGCGCGTCCCGGATCTGCTCCAGGACCCCGATCTGGGCTTCGTCGAAGTCCCAGGCCGGTTTGTCGTAGGAGCGCAGCACCTCGCTGTACACCCGGACGAAACGGCCGTCGACGGCCGGGATCTCGGGATGGGCACGGAAGAACTCCGCGACCTTCTCGGCTTCGAAGGACGGCCGCGAGGTACAGGAGGAGATCAGCTCCTCGCGCCCCTCCCAGCCGGGAAAGCTCTGCGGCCCTCCGGGCTTCAGGAAGACGATGCTCCAACGGACGAGCTTCTGGACGTCGGTGCAGCATTCAGTCGTCATGGGCTTCCGATCCTTTCTCGTGCGTCCCTGCGGAGCCGCCGACCGCGAAACGCCGGTTGAGGCTGCCGGGCCGCGGAGGCCAGGACGCACTCCGAGGCTTCGCAATCGTGCTGGGCCGCATCGCGGTACCCCTGCTCGATCAGGGACTCGATATGGTTGATGCTGAAATTCAGGATTTCCGCGCCGTTGGCCAGGACGGCCGGAGGGAGATAGCGGTGGATGGTCACCGGCCGCCGCGGCTGCGCCGCCATCTCGGCGAGGATCTCGTCCGCGACCTGGAGATCGCCCAGCAGCTCCCCGCTGTCGCGGCCGTGGTGGTCGGCGTGACGCCGCAACCGCCCGAGGATCTCCAGGCCGCGGTTGACCCTCTCGGCCTCCTTGATGTCGTTGCGGATCTGCGCCGCATTGTCGATCGAGAAGACCCGGGCGAGGGCCTCGAACGTGCTGATGTAGGTGGGCAGCGGCGACGTCCCCACCTCGAGGGGGTCGAGATAGATGACGTGGAGCACGGCGGCGCCGGCCCGGATCGCCGGCTTCAAGGGCGTGTTCATGGTCAGGCCGCCGTCGACGTAGGGCTTGCCGTCGACGTGCACCGGAGGGAAGACCCCGGGGATGGCGGTGGAGGCCATGATGGTGTCGAGATTCCGCGTCCGGACGATCTCGTTCTTCCAGAAGACGCGCGTCTCTCCGTCGTTCCAGGACGAGGCGGCCACGGCCAGGTCCTTGGGGGAGCGGCGGAGCCCCTCGAGGTCGACAGTGGACCAGATCAGATCGCGCAGGGGCTTGGGATCGAAGAAGGCGCTGAGATCGGGGACCTCCAGCAGGCGGCCGGGCAGCGGGAGATCCGAGGCGCTGAAACGGAGGGCGCGGATCATCATCTGGTTCACCAGATAGACCGAGTCCACGGCGAACTGGGTGGCGGACGAGACGGGATGGAGCAGGCAGCCGGGCTCCAGCTCCTGGATCGGCAGCCCGCGCAACCGGAAGACGCCGTTGCCACAGCCGCCCGGAGTGTTCGCGATGCTCTGCCGCCAGATCCGCTCCAGCAGATCGAGCACGGCGAGCGGGGGTTGCCCGGGCCGCGAGGCCATGATCGCGGCGTTGTAGGCGCCCACCGAGGTGCCCGTGTAGATCTCGGGATCGCAGGGCCGGTACCCCGTCGACGCGGACGCGCCGCTCAGGATCGCCCGCATCACGCCCAGGGCATAGGCGCCCTTGGCTCCTCCCCCCGACTGGACGACGGCGATCTTGTCGCCGACGGGGAGGTTGCGGTCCGGCGAGCCGGTCCGGGGTCCGCCGCTGTTGCGGAGGATGGGCGGCATCAGGAGCCCTCCCCGGTGACCACCCAGCGAGGCAGCCGGCTCTCGTCGAGCCAGTCGCGGATCTGGCGCCACGTCTGGATCGATCCGGACACGGCCTGATAATGCTTCATGAAATGTTGCAGGATCAGCCGCTTCTCGAGCTGCACGCGGGAGATGCAGAGCTCCTGCGCCGCGAGCCCGCCGGTGAGCGCATTGGCGGCCAGCACGAAGGCGAAGACCGGATCGGGCCGGAATCCTCCGACCGCGGGCAGGCGCTCCGAGGCGACCCGCAGAGGAGCGGTCAGCGCGGAGGAAAGTCCCCCGGACATCAGGTCCATGGCGTCCAAGCCCCACTGGACGGGATTGAGCGAGACGTTGAGGATGCCCGTCGGCCGGTTCGCGACGAAGGTCATGTCGGAACGGATCCGGCCGTCGTCCAGGACGCGGAAGTGGATGGTCTGCATGGCCGCGTCGAACCGTCCGGGCCCCCAGGCGAGCGCCCCCTCGACCGGATTCTTGATGAACGCGTAGCCGAAGCCGTAGCGGCCGATCTCGCCCGGCCGCGTGCTCTGCTGGTCGAGGACGAATTCGCGGTTGAGAACCAGATAGCTGTTTTCCCGGAGCGGCACCGTGACCGACGGGGCGACGTTGCCGAAGGGCCGGAAGACGAAATTGAAATCGAAGATCCGGACCCGCAGCACGATCCACTCGTAGACCGGGCCGATGTCGCGCAGGTCGACGATGGCGAAGCGCCGGCTCTGGGGGAACTCGCCGATCTGGCCGCTGCCGGCGCGCTTGTAGAAGAGCTGTGAGAAGCCGAAACCGATCCGTTGGACGTCGCGCCCGGTGCACCAGCTGAAGGGGCGCAGGAACAGCGGCGGGCTCGGCTCGCCCCGGGTGTAGGGCTGCGGGTCGCGGAAATCGCTGACGTGCATGAAGTAGCGCAGGACGAACTGGCGGAGCTGGGCGGCGAGGTAGCGGGCCGCCCGCTGCTTGTCCGCGACCGGCGACTTGGACTGGTCGTAGAACATCGTCTGGAAGTTGCCGAGAACGGGCAGCGACTGTCCTTCGACGGGAGCGTGGTCGAAGAATCCGTAGCTGACGTCGGGCCGGTTGTAGGTGAAGGCCAGCTCGAAGCGGTCCTCGAAACTGCCGGTGGCGCTCTTCCTGTCCCACCAGCGCTTGAGGGCCAGCCCGCGCTCGAGGTACCCCTCGACGCTGTTGAGGATCCGGCGGTCGTCCCCGGTGATCGCCGTCTCGGCGGGCGGGGAAAGGCCGGGGAGCCGTTGCATCACATCCTGGATCATGGCCAGAGGTCTCCATACGGCCGGTAGCGGAACAGCTCCTCCAGACGCCGGCTCCTGCGGAGGTCCGCGCTGCGTTCGACGGCGCGCCGGCAGAGGGGTGCGACGAGCCGGTCCCAGGTGTCCGCCGCGGCGGGGTGGGCCGGCCGATGGCGCAGGAAGGCCGCGAGATGCGGGTCCTGCGCGCCCGCCACGATCGACCAGATGGCGGCGGCCGAGGCGATGCCGTGCGCCAGCGCGCCGGCCCCGGCCGCATCCTCGATCCGGCCGGGGCCGGCAAGGAACGCGTCGAGAACCTCGCCGTGGCGCAGATTGACCAGAGCGAGAGCCCAGGCCGCGCCATGGATCGCGTTGAGCCGCCCCTCGCGGTGCGGCGGCTGGCTCTGCGCGGCCGCGAGCGCCGGGCCCGCCGAGCCCGGCAGGAAGCGGAAGGGTGAGAAATAGAGCCCGCGGCCCAGGCCGTGCCAGAAGGAGCCCACGAGGTCCGGAGCGAGCGCGGCGAGCTGGCGATCGATTTCCGGCACGGCCCGCGAACAGAGATGGCAGGCGGCGAACCCGGAGCCCTCGAACATGAGCCCGGCGTAGCCCGGCAGCGCGCTTTCGGCACAGAGCCGGATCAGGGCTCGGAGGGCGGCGCGCATCTCCTGGGGAGGGCTGCTCCCGTTCAGGGCGCCCAGCAGACGGCCGGCGCACGCCACCCCGGCGCCCACGTGGAGGGGGACCAGGACGCCGGCCGGATACCTGGCGTCGAAGCAGGTCGCCAGAGAGCGAGGAGGGTGCGGTCCGTTCCAGGCCGACTCGGCGAAGGCGTGGCCGATCCCTTCCAGCACCCACAGGCGCCGGAAAAGGTCCAGCGCCGTGGCGCGACGGACCGCCAAGGCGAGCGACAGGGGCTCGCTCGCGGGAGCGCCGATCTCGGCGAGGGTGAACTGGAACAGCTCGAATACCTCGAGCTTGTTGCCGACCTCGCGCAGATCGGCCGCCGCGCTGCCGCCGGCCAGCGCGCTGCGCAACGCCTCGGCGGCGATCCGTAGAGTGATCAGACCGCCGCGCAGGACGCTCTTCGGCAGCGAGGCGGAAAGATCCGCCTCGCGGGGCAGGGTGCCACCGCTCATGGCTGGAGGCTCGTCACCGTTGCGCTCGGATCCGGTCCAGCCGCTCAGTTCCTGCGTCCGATCGCGTTGCGGATCTCTTCCAGCACCTCGATCTGCTTCCCCTCATAGTCCCAGTCGTCCTTGCACCAGCAGTCCAGGACCTTGAAGTACACCCGCAGGTTCTTGCCACGGACCTCGGGATGTTTCCTGCTGTATTCGGCGATCACCTGGTTGCGGAACGACTCGTCCGTCATGCAGTCGCGGATCACCATCTGCTGGCAGCAGACGGATTCCTCCCGCGCCCCGCGGCCGATGTCGACCACCGAGTACTGGACCAGCTTCACCTGGTCGCTGCCGCAGTGGCTGCAGGAGCCCCGGCAGCAGTCGCCGCGGCGGCACGACGAGCAGCTACAGCCGCAGCCGCACCCCTCGCGGGAGCCCCATCGCTCCTCGCCGCGGTCGCGCGAGCCCCAGTCGTCCGAGCGGTCACAGCCCGTGGAGCAGGATCCCGTGGAACAGGACAGGTCCGAGCTCCTCGCCGGCGGGCAGGGGAGCGCCGCCCGGTCGGTCGAGCACGGCTGGCACGCGAGGGCTTGCGCGCCGCCCTGCATGCCCGGCATCCACGCCATGCCCGGCATGCTCTGCATACCTTGCATGGACCGCGACATCATCTCGCCGAACATGGTCATGGGCCAGCACATCATCTGTCCGAACATCTCCATCATCTGATTCATCGGTTCTCCTTGCGGCGGAAGCCTCCGCGGTCATCATGGCGGCGTCCTGCGCCACCGGCCTCCGGCGCTCCAGAGCAGCAGGGCTCCGAGCACCAGGAAGACCACTGCACCCCAACGTTCGGCCTCTCCTCCGGCTCCCCCAGGAAGAGAGGACAGCTTCGTCACGATCAAGACGACTCCTGCCATTGCCATGCCGAGCGCGGCCACGGCGGCGGACGCGGCGCGCGCCGGCCGGCCCGCCGGGGTCTCCGGCTGGCGCGCCGAGGCGGCGTCGCGCTCCAGGCGCTCGAGGGCACGCTCGATCCTCTGCGGCAGGACGGCCATGGCGGCCATATAGCCCTCGAAAGCCCCGCTCATCCGCCGCGGGTCGGTGAGCTGGCGCAGCTGCGCCCAGCCGGCGAGCCACTCCAGGTCCTCCAGGGCGTCGCGCAGCGGATCGCGCAGCGGGTCTCCCTCCGGGATCAACCGCTGCATGGTGCGGGTGAGCCAGAGCAGCCCGCGATAGAACGCCTGGAGGTGGAGCTGCGGCCGGTAGCCGCACTGGCGCAGCAGCCGCCAGTGGGTGAGGAGGTCCTCGGCGAGGCTCTCCCGGTGCAGGCTGAGCGGCACATCGCGGAAGGGGACCACCTGCCGGATGCGCTTGCGCAGGTCCCCGCGGGGGCCGGGCAGCGGCACGAGCTCGCGCACCAGGCAGTTGAAGGCGCGGTCCGGATCGTGGGCGGCGGTGGCGCGCAGGTACTCCCAGAGGTTCTCCTGCGAGGAGCTGTGCGTCTCGGTGAACACCCCGCCGTCGACCGCGATGCGGCCGTCGCCCAGGCGGACGAGCTCGGCCTCCAGGGGGAGCTTGCGGCAGGTGAGGGCCTGCTGCAGCCAGAAGAGCCCGATCCGCCGTGCCAGGCCGTAGGAGGCGGCCGCGTCGCCGCGGGAGCCCTCCAGGGGCTCGCCGGCGGGCCGCTCCAGCGTGATCATCCGCGCGGTGGTGAGCGGCCGGACAACCGTAGGCACGGCCAGAGGGTCCGGGCCGGCGGCCTCCCGCGCCAGCGCCTCCAGGGCGTCCGCCTGCAGGGCGAGGTCCACCTGGTCGGCCAGGGCCTGCTGGAAGTCGGCGGTCACCTCGTCCCAGGGAAAGGCGCGGTCCGGAAGGGCGCGCCGCAGGAGCGGCAGGAGGCCGAGGTCCTGCTCGATCTGCTCCTCCAGCCCGGGGCGGGCGAGCCGCACGGCCACGGCCCTGCCGTCCGGCAGCCAGGCTCGATGGACCTGGGTGAGCCGGTACGCCTCGAACGGCGTCTCCTCGCAGGCGGCGAACCGTTCGAGGAGCGGGACGCCCAGCTCGCCGGCGATCCGCTCGGCCACCGCGGGGAAGGGGGCGGCCGGGGCGTTGTCGGGGATCTTTGCCAGGGCGATGCAGCCGGAAGCGGGCAGCAGGTCGGGACGCATCGCGAGATAGCGGCCGAAGCTGGCGAAGACCGGCCCCAGGCCGCTCAATGCCTCGGCCAGGCGAACGAAGCCCTCGCTGTCGGGCGGATCATCCGGCGGCGCGATCCGCGGTACGGGGCCGAAGCCGTGCGCCGCGAGCGCCCGCTCGACATCGAGCGCCCGCTGCCGGCCGGCCGGCGACGGAGCGATCTTCAGCCGCGCCATGCTCCCTCCGTCCGCACCGGACCGAGCCCGGCAAACTGGAAGATCTCGTCCAGGCGGCCCTCGGCGGCAACCCGCGGCCCGAGCACGTAGAGCGCTTCCGCGGCGGGCTCCCGCACCAGCTCGTCCCAGAAGCGGGCCGTGCGGGCGCCGTCCGGCCGGTACTCCAGGTACGAGCGGAGAAACGGCGCCTCCGGCGTCGTGCCGTCGCGCATGATCAACGAGGAGGCCAGGCCGTTCGCGAAGCCCGGCTCGCGCGCCAGCTCGGCGCCGTGGGGCGCGACGAGGAGGGCGGCCATAAGCCGGGGCTCGCGCTGGTTGACCAGGGTGAAGCCCCAGGCTGCGCCCGCCACCGCGTTGCGGCGAGCGGTCTCGTCGCAGGCCTGCCGGCGGACCGACTCGAACACCTGCCAGGTGGAGCAGGGGAGGAAGTTGGCCGGCCGGAAATAGGTCGAGCGGCCGACGCCGTGCCAGTAGTAGCCGTAGATCTCCGTCTCCGTCTCGCGCACCGCATCACTCACGGCCTCGACCAGATCCTCGTGGAAGAGGCCGGTCACCAGGCCGAGGGATTCATAGGCGGCGCCGATGTATTCGGGCAGCGAGCTGTCGCGGCAGAGGGAGGCCACCTGGGCGACGATGCGGCGGAGCTCGGCCGTGGAGGTCTGCCGGTCCGCGTCCTCCAGGAGCTTCTCGGCGAACGAGAGCCCGATGCCGGCGTGGAGCATCATCAGGCTCGCGGCGGGCAGGGCGGGCGTGCTCGGTCCGTTCAGCAGCCCGCGGGGGGTGAGCCCGTGCTTCCAGTAGCTCCCGGCGTAGTCGTGGCCCAACCCCTCGACCGCCCACAGCGCCTCGTAGGGACCGAGGGCGTAAGCCTTGGCGAGCAGCTCATCGAGCGGCAGTGGAAACTCGTCGGGGATCCCGATGCGGCGGGCCACCTCCCGCACCAGGACGAAGACCGCGGCCTTGTTGCGCAGCTCGAGGAGCGCGTCGACCCCGGCGCCCGAGAAGATCACGCCGAGCCCGTCGACCGAGCGCCGCGCCAGGTCGCCCATCAGGGTGGACACGGTCTCGAGCGGCTCGCCGGCCGCGGCCCCGGAGCTGAACGCGCGGCCGAAGGCGTCGGAGGCGAAATCGACCATGCCGCGCTGGATCTGGTCGCCGGTCCGGAAGAGCGAGTGGACGGGGCTCTCCATCCGCCCCTCGACGCTATGGCAGACCGCGTCGAGATCCGCGAAGCTCCGCCGTCCTCCCTCCCCGCGGAGCATCCGGCCCGCCTGCTGCGCTCCCAGGAGCGACATCGCCCAGGAGAGGCGGAGCATCGACCGCGCCAGGTCGCCACCGGGGAGGTTTCTCTTCGCATCGGTCATCGCGGGGTCCTCCTCAATCGTGCAGGCGCCGGAGCGCCAGGGCGAGCGCGGCGAACGCGGCGAGCAGGAAGGCCAGCTCCGCGGTCCACAGGTTGAGCCCCACTCCCCCGGAGATCGGGCTGAAGGCGAAGAGGGCCGAGACTCCGAGGATCGCGGCGCCGAGCCGCAGCACGCCTGCCGGCTCCGCCGCGGTGTCGAGCTCGGGCGGCTCCCTCTCGGAGGCCCGGTCGCGCTCCTCCCGGCGCTCGAAGGCGCGGGAGGCGCGGGCAGGACCGTCCAGCAGCAGCCGGCTGCCGGCCAGCGACCAGTCGAGCATGCTCTCCGGCGTCAGCAGGCTCCAGCGCGCCTCCCACTTCATGAAGCCGGAGCAGGACGCGGCCAGGTGCTGGCCGATGTCGAACCCGGGGACGAAGCGGGCGAGCAGGCCGTCGATGTAGATCGCCGAACGGATGTATTTGACGATGTCGCGCTCCGGCATGACGTTCGTCTGCCGCGACAGCTGCAGCATCTGATCGAAGATGCGGGTGACCGTCAGGCGCAGCCGCCGCCCGTCGCGGTCCTGCTCGTACCACTCCGCGGAGAGCTGCGCCAGGCGCTTCCGGAAAGCGCGCAGGTCGGAGCTCCGGTCGTGGGAGGTGATGGCCAGGTACTCGTGGAACATGGTGTCCACGTCCCCTTCGGCCAGGGCCAGGGTCATGGCGACCAGGTGGCGGCGCGAGTAGTGGCTCATCAGGCCGGTGATGCCGAAGTCGATGTAGCCCACCACGTTGTCCGCGAGGATCATCAGGTTCGCCGGGTGGAGGTCGGCGTGATAGATGCCGTAGCGGAAGGCGTCGCCGAGGAAGTTGGAGATGACGTTCGAGGCGAAGCGCTCGCTGTCGAAGCCGAGCTCCTGGACGCGCGCGAGCACCGCCGCGTCGCCGCGGTCGCGGGCGCGCATGAAGTCGAGTAGCGTGACTCCCTCCAGGAACTCGGCCACCAGGGTGCGGCGGCTGGTGAGCTCGGGGTAGACCCGCGGCACGTGCTGGATCGGGTTGTCCACCGCGTGCCGCCGCAGCTCCTCGCCGTAGCGCGCCTCGTTGCGGTAGTCGAGCTCCTCGGCGCTCCAGGCCACGAACTCGCTGGTCGGCGCGATCAGCCAGTAGAGCGGCCGGATGCGCAGCCAGCGGATCAGGTGCATGAAGACCACCAGGAGCCGCACGTCGTTGTTGAACTCGATCTCGACGTGAGGGCGCTGGACCTTGACCGCCACCTTGCAGCCGGACAGCCAGGCGACGTAGACCTGGCCGACCGAGGCCGTGGCGATGGGCTGGCGGGAGATCGAGTCGAAGATCTCGTCCGGCGTCCGGCCGAGCTCGCCGGCCACGATGCTCTCCGCCTCGGGCCAGGGGAACGGCTCGATGCGATCGAGCAGCCCGAGCAGCGCGTCGCAGTAGGCGAGGGGGAGCACGTCCGGCTGCATGGCGAGCATCTGGCCGAACTTGACGAAGGTGCCGCCGAGGTCCTCGAACAGCGTGCGCAGCTGCTCCGGCCCGTCCAGGGTGGAGGCCGGCAGCCGGCGTGCGAGGCGCGGCGAGCGCACGGCCCACCGCCGGACCGCCCACGCCAGGCCGTGCGCGCAGAGGACCCGGACGATCCAGAGCAGGCGCCGCAGGCTCAACCAGACGATCTGGAGGCGGGTCTCCTTTCGGCGTGTCCCGGCGATGTGCGTGGTCCCCACGTCTGCCCTCCCAGGGCTCGTGCACCTACACGTTTCCCCAGATTACGATAAGGCTTTCATCCGGCTCCCGACAGGGACGGGGGGGATCAAAAAGGGTTCATCGCTCCGGCGCACCCTCGTTGAGCTAGTAGCCCAGCTTCCCCTTCGCCTCCGCGATCGCCTCGTCGTTCCCCTCCACCGACAGCTTCTCCCGGTCCGCCCCCCTCCCGCCGGGGTACACCTCCTGCCGATACAGCGGATAGCATTCGGTGCGCAGGTGGGCGAGGTTCTGGTGGCCGCGGCGCACGCTCCGCTCGTGGCGCAGCGCGGCGATGTCGACCGGCGCCACCACGATTTTCTCGCCGGGACCGGGGTCGGCCTGGGCCAGGATGCGGCCGTCGAAGTCGACGATCATGCTGCCGCCCGGCCAGGAGAACGGAGGGTAGTGGGCAAGGCTCGCCGCCTGATTCGAAGCGACCACGTAGGCGACGTTCTCCAGGGCGCGGCAGCGGTTCACCACCGTCCACCAGTCCATCGGCGCCGTGGCCCCCCAAGGGTCCATGTAGGCCGAGACGCGGATCAGCACTTCGGCGCCGTTGGCCGTGAGCTGGCGCAGCGCCTCCGGGAACAGCCAGTCGTAGCAGATCGCCACCCCGAGCTTGCCGATCGGCGTGTCCGCCACCGGGAACATCTCCTCTTGGTAGTCCGGCAGGTCGTGCGGGCTCGCGTGGACCTCCCAGGGGATCCAGGGGTTCACCTTGCGGTACTTGGTGAGGATCCCCTCCGGCCCGATCAGGCAGGTGGTATTGAAGACCACCCCCGGATACTTGTCGTCGCTCTCCAGGAAGGTGCCGGTCTGGATCCAGATGCCGTGCTCCTTCGCCTTGGCCGCGTAGCGCTCGGTGTGCTCGTTGGGGATGGGGAGCGCCAGCTTGTCGAGCAGCTCGCGGGCGGTCTCGTAGACCGGCGCCGCGTGCGCGAACTCGGGGAAGACCACCAGCTTGACCGGCAGGAACGGCGCGTAGCCGATGACCGCGCTGTCGATCATCCCCAGCATGCGGTCCACGTGCGCCTTGATTCCCGACCGGTCCGCCGGGTTGCCGAAATCCACCTGGCAGGCTGCCGCGCCGTAGCGCAGCCGTTCGTCGCCGCTCATCCGGACCTCCTTTCGAGACGCGGGAGTATACCTGCGCGTCCTCGATAGTCGGGATGCTCGATCCACCCCTGGGATTGGTCGATCCGAGGCTCGGGACGCTCGATCCCACCCCTGGGATTGGTCATCCCAAGGGTCGGGATGCTCGTTCCTACCCCTGGGAACGGTCATCCCGGGGGTCGGGATGCTCGATCCTACCCCTGGGAATGGTCATCCCGGGGGTCGGGATGCTCGTTCCTACCCCTGGGAATGGTCATCCCGGGGGTCGGGATGCTCGTTCCTACCCCTGGGAATGGTCATCCCGGGGGTCGGGATGCTCATTCCTACCCCTGGGAATGGTCATCCCGAGGGTCGGGATGCTCGTTCCCACCCCTGGGATTGGTCAATCCGAGGGTCGGGATGCTCATTCCTACCCCTGGGATCGGTCATCCCGAGGGTCGGGATGCTCGTTCCTACCCCTGGGATCGGTCGTCCCAAGGGTCGGGATGCTTGTTCCTACCCCTGGGATCGGACATGCGGGGGGGCGGGAAAACCCCGCCGGTTGAAGAGACAGCCGGGGCGGCCCTAGGTCGCCCAGAACTTCCGCTGCGCGTAGAGGAGCCGGCTCAGCTTGCACAGCAGCTCGAGGTCCGGCTGAGAGGTGGACAGGATCTCGTTCAGCAGCCGAACCTCCTGCGAGTCCTCGGGAATGCCGATCTGGGCCAGGATAGGGCCGAGCTTGTCCAGCAGCTCGCGGGCGGTCTCGTAGACCGGCGCCGCGTGCGCGAACTCCGGGAAGACCACCAGCTTGACCGGCAGGAACGGCGAATAGCCGACCACCGCGCAGTTGATCACCCCCAGCATGCGGTCCAGGTGCGCCTTGATTCCCTCCGCGATCCGCCGGATTGCCGAAGTCCACCTGGCATGCCGCCACGCCGTAGCGCAGCCTCTCACCGCCGCTCATCCGGACCTCCTTTCGAGACGGCGGGAGTATGGTAATCGACCACCCGCCTCCACGGTCCCGTCAAAGTTCCTTTAGGTTTTAGTGAACTCCGTAATCGTCCGGTAAGGGGGGCTTGGCGCTCCAGAAGAGCTTCGTCTCGGGGAGAGCCGAGGGGGCGTTGAGGGAATGTCGGAGGTCTATTCGACGGCAAGCGGCGAAAGCACGGCCTCGAGAGCCCGCCGGCTTTTCCAGCGCTCCCCGGGGAGCGAGCCTTGCGCAGACGCTTACAGACGCACCATGGCCAAAGCCAGGTGGGGTTGCGCCGCCAGGTCTCGCAGCGCCTCAGCAATCCCTGAAGCCTTGCGGTACAACCGCAACAGGCTGATCGCCAGGTTGCGCAGGGTCGCCATCATCCGAGGCCCAGCGCCTTTGCGGATCTGGCTCTGATCCTCCCCAAAGGTCACGTCCCGCACCCAATGCAGACGGTTTTCGATCTCCCAATGGCCTCGATTGAGGGCCAGCAAGCGCTCCGGGCTCGCCTGCTCGGGCGACAGGCTGGTGATCAGGAAGACCACCTCCTCGTGGGTTTTTCCCGATTTGACCTGCTTGATGCTGCGTTCGACGCGGGCGACTTGTCCGACGTGCGGGAAGGCGACATGGTCGTTCAGCAGCGTGCTCGTCGAGATCTTCCGGGTCTCCAGCCGACCATGCTGCTTGTCGGTGGTTTGAAACACCAGCTCAGGGGGGGAAAGCGGCCGCGCCGAACAACTCGGCGATGTCTTGCTTGAGCGTCGGTTGGTTATCTTTGACGGTGAAGATATAGTTGGCCCCCTTGTTGACCAAAAAGTCGGCGAGCTCGCGTTGCGTATGCAGAGCATCGGCCGTCACCGTCACACCGCCGAGATCGATCCGGTCCAGCAATTGGGGAGCTGCCGGGATCTCATTGCTCTTCTCCCCCACCTCGCATTGGCCGAGGATCACCCCGGTGCCATGAAGCATCGCACTGAGCAGGTGAACCTGACCCCCGCTCTGGCGTCGGGCACCGCGCAACGTCTTGCCGTCAATCGCCACCGCCTCACCCTGCCCTCCCTCCAGACGCTGCAGCCAGCCCGACAAGGCGCGGTCGACCTGCTCGGCGTCGATACTTTGCAACACACGCCGGATCGTCGCCTCACTCGGGGCCGTATAGAGCTTGCTGTGCGGATCTTTGCGGCACCACAGACGCTTGAGGAAATTCTGACTGCAGCGCTGGGCCCACTCGGCGATCGCCACGTAACTGCTCGCCCCACAAAGCACCGCGCAGATCGCCACCGCCAGAATGCTCGCCTGGTCGTGCCGACGACCCCGTCGATGGCGGCTATCCGGCAAGCTCATCAAGATTCGCATCAACTCCTCGGCCTGCGCTCGGCTCAGCCTCATCGGCTTGGCCTCGCTGTTTGTCATCGGTTCTCCTCCCAGGGTACACAGCCGCTGGACCGCCTGCCGCACCAGCGGTCGCACCCAAACGGTTTTCGGCTCGCCATGAGGCTCGTAGCGGCCTGCCCGCCGCCCATAACCTCGCGTCATCCCGACTTCCACCCACCCCGCCGCTCGGTAACAGGTCCCCGAAAAACGCCGGGGGTCCACAAACGTCTCCACCAAAAAGACCGGATGCCCGTAGGCCAACTCCCAGTCGCCAGACAGCCGCTTCAGGTTCAGCGACAACACCCGCGAGGCCAGATTGACCACCCGCTCACCCGGCAAGATCAAGAACCGCGCGTTGTTGACCACCAGACCCAGACGCTGCGACTTCAAAACCTCCGGCCAACCGATGAAACGGTCACGCGCCTGGCACTTCAGGGCTGCCGAACACCAGCCCAGAAGAGCCACCCAACGCCCTTGCCACTCGGCCACGTAGCGCAACGACTCCCCGACAAAGCTCCGGAAGCCCAGATAGTGGTGCTCGCGCATGAGCCGATCCCACTGACGCCGTTCCCCAGGGCGCAGAAGACGCACCTGGACCGAGCGCAGATCTGAAACCTCTCCTCGGGCTGGCGACTCCGTCGGCGGACACATTTCGCCGTAAAGGAATACCAGATTCCGGACGGAAAAGCCAGACTGCTAGCTATCTCTCTGGAAAATCAACTCCTCAGGAGGGTACATGACGGAGCCCCTGCACCCGCCTCTCGCCGTGCTTGACAGATCCGTCAAACGTCGTATAGGGTCAATCACTAATTCCAAGTGAGTCGACTCCGGGGGGGCTGTAGGGGGTCTCTGCGGAGGGTCGCGGCACGTCACGAGCTGAGCCTGGAGGGCTGAGAGTCCATGCGCAGGCGAGCTATCTGCCTTGTCTTCCTCTTCGAGATTCTCGCGGTGGCGGCTGCCGTCGAGGCCCAGACTTCCACCCTCTCGGTGACGGCCGACACCTACCTCAAGAGCGGCAGCTCCAACCAGAACCAGGGGGGCGAGACCCTGCTGCGCATCCAATCGAGCGGCAACAACCGCTCGCTCGTGCGCTTCGATCCTGCTGCAATCGCTGCCGCCGTGGGAAATGGCAGCCTCGCCAGCGCGCGGCTGGAGCTCTACATCCAGAACAACTCCAACAACTGGGGCACCGAGGGCCGCACCGTGGATGCCCACCGACTCGCCGCGAGCTGGACCGAGTCGGGAGCCACCTGGAACTGCGGGATCGATGCTAACCCCGGCAACAGCAGTGCCGACTGTACGTCGCAGTGGGCGGGAGGGCAGTTCGCGGAAGAACCTTCGGATACGGTGCTTCACACGAACGGCCTCACCGGCTGGATTCAATTCGACGTCACAGCCGATGTCCGCGCCTTCCTCTCCGGCACTCCCAACTACGGCTGGATCATCAAAAAGACCGAGGAAGGCCAGAACGGGCAGGTCGAGTACACGTCCCGCCAGGGTACGGCCGGCCGCGCGCCGCGGCTCGTCCTGGTGGTGGAGAGCGCGGCGTTCGATCAGGTCCCCCCGTCTCTCAGCATCACATCGCCGAGCCGGACCGTGCTGGTCAACGAGCCGTCGCCGGCGGTCGTGGTGGAGTATGCCGACGGCGGCTCGGGGGTGGACCCGGCGAGCTTCCAGTTGCTGGTGGACGGACAAGACGCCACTTCGAGCTGCACGGCCGGAGCGCAATCGGCGAGCTGCCACCCGCCGGCCCTCTCGGCGGGCAACCATACCCTCCAGGCGCGGCTGCGCGACCACTCTGGCAACCAGTCGCAGGCGAGCTTGAGTTTCCAGCTCCTGCTGGGCTCTGGGCCCCATCTGATGACCTTCCAGGCGGTGGGGGACACCTATCTGCGCAAAGGCAGCTCCAATCAGAACCAGGGGACGGAGTCGATCCTGCGCGTCCAGGAGAGCGGCAACAACCGCGCCCTGATCCAGGTCGATCCCCAGAGCCTGGCGACGACGCTTGCCGGGGCGACGCTGGTCTCGGCCGCTCTGGAGCTGCACGTCCAGGAAAACGGCCGCAACTGGGGTACCCAGGGGCGCACGGTGGACGTCCATCGCGTGACAGCGCTATGGACGGAGGCGGGGGCCACCTGGAGCTGTCCAGCCGACACGAACCCCTCCAACCAGCAGCCGGATTGCGCCGCGCAGTGGAACGGCGGCAGCTTCGTCTCGGCGCCCACGGCGAGCGTGCTGCACACCAAAGATCTCGCGGGCTGGGTGAGCTTCGACGTCACCGCCGACGTGGCCGCCTTCCTCTCCGGCACGCCGAGCTACGGCTGGCTGATCAAAAAAACCAACGAGAGCCAGAGTGGCCGCATGGACTACGACTCCCGCCAGGGGACGGGGGGCGAGGGGCCGCGGCTGGTGGTGGTGTTCCAGACGGCGGGTGGGACGGATACGACGCCGCCGACGATATCCATCACCTCGCCCGCCAACGGAAGCATTGTCGCCAGTACCACGCCCTCGCTCAGGGCCACGTACACGGACGCCGACTCGGGAATCCATACCGCCAGCGTGCGGCTGATCCTGGATGACGTGGATCGGACCTCCAGCGCCCAGGTTTCCGCGAGCGAAGTGACCTTGACCCCGGCGCCTCTCCTGCCCGGCCCTCATTCAGCCACGATCGCGGTGAGCGATCTCGCCGGCAACCCGAGCCAGGCCAGTTGGTCCTTCACGATAGATTCCGTGCCGCCGTTGCTGCAGATCGTCGAACCCACCGGGCGTTTGACGCTCGCGTCCTCCACGTACGAGCTGACCGTGCTCTACGGCGATCCCTTCTCGAGCGTCGACCTGCCGAGCCTGCTGGTGACGGTTGACGGCGTCGACATCAGCTCGTCCTGTGTTCGCGGTCCTTCTGCCGCCACTTGCACGATGCCACCGCTGACGACCGGCCAGCACGCCGTCGTCGCAAGGCTCCGCGACCTGGCTGGGAACCTCACCGAAGATACCGCGCTCCTCGACCTTCTCGTAGACCTCGCGCCTCCTGTGCTCAACCTGCTTTCGCCACAGGACGGAGACTTGGTGCGCTTGACGCCGCTGTCAGTGACGGGGTCGATTTCAGACGACGGAGAGCTGAGCCTCTTGACCGTGAACGGCTTGGCAGCAACATCGAGTGGCGGCAGCTTCTCCGCGCAGGTTGATCTGAGAGAAGGTGCGAATGCCATCCGGGCCGTAGCGACGGACTCCACCGGGAAGCAATCGCAGGCATTGGCAGCAGTCGTCCTCGACACCCACCCGCCGACGCTCACAGTCGAAAACCCTCAGCCAGGGTCTCTCACGAACAGTGACTCCATCCGGGTGGAAGGAAGAGCAAACGACGAGAACGGCGTCGCGCGAGTGGAAGTGGCGGGCGTTGCAGTTCCCTTGGAAGATGGAAGGTTCTCCCAGCTCCTGCCTGTTCAGGATGGCGCCAATCGCGTCACGCTCCAGGCCTTCGACCGCGCGGGAAACTCGGCTGTTTCGGAAGTGCTGGTCACGCGCTTCAACCTTCCGGAGGTGACGATCACGTCTCCAGACGACTTGAGCTGGGTCGCGGGGACCACTGTTACCGTCACCGGAACGGTCAGTCCAGGCGTTTCAACCGTCTCCCTCAACGGGATTCCGGCGAGTCTCTCTGGAACGAGTTTCGCGGTCAGCGACGTTCCTCTCCTGGAAGGGGGCAACCTACTGACCGCAAGCGCTGTGGACGCCCAGGGGCACGTGGCGACCGACACGATCAGTGTGGTGCGAGACCTGACGCCTCCTCGACTGGAGATCTATGGGCCTATCTCCGGGGCTGTGGTCACCCAACCGGCGGTTGCTGTCTTTGGCCTGGTCAACGACATCGTGCCTGGGACGGTCAACGCTTCCGAGGTCACGGTGACTGTAAACGGCCAGCCAGCCGAGGTCACAAACCGATCCTTCTTGTTGTCCGCGCTAGCCTTGACCGACGGCGACAACGAGATCCTCGTGGTAGCGACGGATGAAAGCGGCAACCGAAGCGAGACGCGAGTCAGTGTTCGCCGTGAGGCTCCAACCGGCCGGCGTTTAGAGATCGCCTCCGGTGATCGGCAAACAGCGGTGATTGGGACGACGCTTACCGCGCCGCTGGCCGTGCTTGTCCTAGATGCGACCGGCCAGCCCGTTGTGAACGTCCCCGTGCTGTTCAAGGCGACCGGCAATAACGGATCTTTCGATGGCGGCCGGCGTCAGGTCGCGGTGACAACGGATGCGAATGGCCGCGCCAGCATGCGCTTTACCCTGGGCACGCGAGCCGGCGTGGCGAGCCAGCGGGTGGAAGCTGTGGCCGTGGGCTACGGGAGTGCGATTTTCCTGGAGGACGCGCTGCCGAACGAAGCGACCGTGATCGTCGTCGACTCGGGAGATCAGCAGGTGGGCGTCGCGGGGCAGGAGCTGCCGCGTCCACTTGTCGTGGTGGTTACGGATGCAGGACACAACCGGCTCGAAGGGGTGCCCGTGAAGTTCAGGATGGTGAAAGGAACTGGGGAATTCCGCAACGGCCTCCAGGAGATCGTGGTGGCGACGGACAGCGACGGGCGGGCCATCGTGCCATTCCGGCTGGACCCTCAGGAGGGTACAGCGGCCAACGTCGTCGAGGCGAAAATCGAGGCACTCGCAGAAGGACCGTTCGCGGCGTTTACGGCCGCGGGTTGGGCGGCTGGCGAGGCGAGCCAGACCGTGGTCAAGGGTATAGTGTTAGACAACTCGAACCTGCCGATCCCGGGAGTGACAATCCGCATCAAAGACACGTCGATCGCGGTACAGACGGACGCGCAAGGTGTCTTTCGCATCCAGCCGGCGCCGGTGGGGACCCTTTATATCATCGTGGACGGCTCAACGACTTCTCGTCCAGGCTCCTGGCCCGACCTGGAGTTCGCGATGACCACGGTGTCGGGGCGAGAGAACGACTTGGGCATGCCGATCTATCTCCTGCCTTTGAACGAGGGGAATGGTCTCGTCATCGATGAGACCCACGGTGGAATCATCACGCTACCTGAAATCCCAGGTTTCGCGCTTGATATCAAGCCTGGATCTGTAACTTTTCCAGGAGGCTCACGAAGCGGGCTCGTTAGCGTGACGGCGGTTCACGCGGACAAGGTCCCAATGGTTCCCAACTTCGGCCAACAGCCGCGGTTCATCGTTACTATCCAGCCCGCTGGCGCTCGTTTCGATCCACCGGCGCGATTGACGCTGCCGAACTTGGAAGGCCTCGCGCCGGGGGAAGTAACCGAAATGTATTCGTTCGACCACGACCTCGGTCACTTCGTGAGCATTGGCCCGGCGACCGTCTCCGAGAACGGGTTAACGATCGCTTCGAATCTCGGTGTCGGGGTCCTGAAAGCCGGATGGCACTGCGGGGGTAACCCGGCGAGCGCCGGAACCGCGCACGCCTGCCCGCAGTGCCAAAGCTGCTTCGGAGGCGTGTGTGTTCCGACAGACTCTCTCGGGTGCGACGACGGTGATCCGTGTACAGCGGACGATCACTGCGTAAGTGGGGTCTGCCAGCGAAAACCCGTTCGGATCAATAGCGTCAACGCACGAGTAGTTCCACCTTCACAACGGAAGGCCTGCGCCGGCAAAGAGATACAATTCACCGTTGAGGTGAGTGCCGAAAACTGCAGCGGTCCAGAATTCCTCTGGGACTTCGGAGATGGAACAACAAGCACCGATCGGTCTCCTCACCATATTTTTCGAGAGGCAGGAACGTACGTCGTCAGCGTCCTCGCCAAGTGTTCAAACTGCCCGTCAGCCCAAGGCGGCGATTCTCTGACTGTGCGAGTCGTAGAAAAAAAAGAGTACGAGATAATATATAGAGCTTTCATACCGTGGAATTTTATCTACGGTCCCACCGACTGGATTGGTATACTCTGTCCCATCTTTGATCATCCACTTCTCTATAAAGGTGATACTCGCGGCCCAAGTCCTACGGCCGACTCCTTTAGAACAATGAGCAAGATCGTGGTTATTCCCGAAGCTGCCTGCGACGAAGTCGGTGTCAAGCCCTTCAGCGCTGTTGATTCGGTTGGCGAGTCATTCCTCTACGCCAATGACGCGATAGAAAGCGACGGTTTCTTGGGCCCCGAGGATGACGACGCGGAGTTGGGAGATTGTCACCTTCTGCACGCCAGGGGTGTTGCTCCTATGACCTTTAGCGTATTCGGCCATCGTACAGGAGAAAGCCAAATGACCGTCGAATTCCGCGGCGATGGCACCAACGTCGTGCCGTGGGTACCCGATTTTGTAACTCCGGCAATCAGTTGGAATTTGTCAGTGGTGGTCGATGCCGATGCCGAGACCTGGAGCGTAGATGGTGAACACGACTGTTTTCCCGGACACGAGATGTATATCAATGGAACCACTATGTTCGACTTCTTGCCCAGCACCTTTGAAGAAAGTCATATTTTCTACTGTCTGTCGCCGCCAATGGCCGTGACGGAAAACAGAACCGGTCAGCTTCCATGACTTCAGATCCTTGAAGCATGATGTCATTCATCGAGGCCGCAGCCGATTCGTGCGGAATAGCCGACAACGACGAGTGCAACGGTCGAGGGATGAACACTATGGTGCGGAGAAACAATGTAAATCAGGTAGCATGGCGTTGCCTAATCGGGATTGGGGGGATTTTCAGCGCAATTCTGTCTATGACTTCCGCTCTGTACGGAGACTCTGGTGCTCCCGCTTTCCCGTTGGACGAGGCCTGCATCGTTTCCGCCTTCAATCGGAGCGCACGTGTGAACGCGGCCGGCGTCTGGGTGCTCCCAAATGTTCCTGCCAACCTAGGCCAAGTCCGAGTGCGGGCCACGTGCGTCGAGAACGGTGTCGTGCGCTCAGGAGCTTCGAGCCTGGTGACCATGCCGGCGAACGGGGTCATCAAAATCGAGGACATCGACTTCCAGGGCCCGCCGCCGGTGCCTTCGAGCCTGAGCTTGAGCGCACCACTGACCGTGCTGAGCGCAGTGGGACAGACCTTGCCGCTGTCGGCGATTGCCACTTATCCCGGCGGCTCCACAACCGATGTTACGGCGGGGGAGACAGGGACGGACTACCGCACGAGCAACCCCGCTATCGCCATAGTGGACGCCAACGGCCTCGTGACAGCGCGAGCGAGCGGCCTCGCTCTGGTCAGTGCCGTCAACGAGGGAGCCTTGGGCGTGATCCGGATTCAGATTGTCGCTTCGGGCGACTCGGACGGCGACGGCCTGCCCGACGACTGGGAGCTGGCGAACGGCCTCGATCCGAACAATCCCGTGGACGCGCTGGACGATCAGGACGAAGACGGCCTTTCGACGATTGCCGAATACCAGTCCGGCCTCAATCCGTTCAACGGCGACTCGGACGGCGACGGCCTGAAGGATGGCCGCGAGGTCAACGATCTGGGCACAAACCCCCTCCTGGGAGACACGGACGGCGACGGCCTGTGGGATGGATTGGAGATCCAGACCGCCAGTGATCCTCTCGACCCAAACAGCTTCAACCTCGTCGCCGCCCTACGGGGGATCACAGTAGCACCCGAATCATTTACCCTGGTCGTCAATGCGATCGTCGGTGAAGCATCGCGGCAAGTACAGGTCATGGGACAGTTGATCGATGGCCGGAGCCTCAACATTACGGCGAGGCGCTACGGCACCACGTATTCATCATCGAATCTGACCGTCGCGAACTTCGGAGCGGACGACGGACGGGTCTACGCGGGTCAGGATGGTACCGCCACGATCACGGTCGCGAACAACGGCTTCTCGGATACGACTCAGGTCTCCGTCCAGACCTTCGCACCCACCGCCCTGGCCTGGGTGGATATCCCAGGCCACGCCAAGGATGTGGCCGTGGCAGGTGACTACGCCTACGTTGCAGCTGGCGAAGCGGGGCTGCAGGTGGTCGATATTTCCAATCTCAGGGCCCCGGTTTTAGTCGGTTTCCTGGATACTGCCGGTGATGCGCAGGACATCAAGGTCATAGGGAACGTGGCGTTCCTCGCGGACGGTCCCGCCGGCCTGGTGCTCGTCGACGTGAGCTCGCCCATTGCGCCGCGGCTGCTCGGGCAGGTGGCAACCCCTGGAGCTGCCATCGATATTGCAGTGGCCGGCGACAAGGTATACGTTGTAGACGACCGAGGTCTACGCGTCGTGGATGTCGCTAATCTTTCGTCGCCAGTGGTGGTGGGCGGTGCCGATTTACCTGGTAACCCGAGCGGAGTCGACGTCTACGGAACCATTGCTGTTGTAGCCTGCAATGCTGGCGATGGTTTCAGTGGAGGCGTCAAGATCGTGGATGTAACTGACCCAGCAGCACCCGCAGTCGTGGGGTCGGCGAACATTTGGGGGGCCGTCGAGGTTACCGTACGGGAACACCTCGCATTCGTAGTCGCCGGTGGGATCAAAGTTGTGGACTTCCATATTCCCTCGAATCCCGTCATCGTGCAGACGACAGACTGGCAAGCCGGCTTCGCGTTCAGTGAGTTGGCATTGGATCGCGGGTTTGCTATCGCTCCCGATTTGCAGACACCCAACGCGATCGCTATCCTTGACGTATCTCAGCGTCCAACATTGCTCGCCTACATGGACCTGCGGCCAGTCTCGGGCGGCTGGGGAATCTATCGTCATGGACTGGATATCCGAGATGGTGTTGCTTTTGTAACTGCCTCGAGCTATCCGAACCAGCCTCCACCGGGTTACAGCGGTCTGGAGATCGGTCGCTATGCGGTCCCTGTCACGGGTTCGGGGGTGCCGCCTACGGTACGTATTCTCGAACCTGCCGCAGGTTCTACCACAGAAGAGCGGGCCAAGCTGCGCATCCGCGCCGATGCCAGCGACGATGTGCTTATCGAGTCGGTTCAATTCCTCATCAACGGGAGCTCAGTTTTCACGGACTTCGGTTCTCCGTATGAGGTCAATATCGTCGTGCCAACTGGCTCTTCCGAAGCCCACCTGCGCGCGGTGGCAACAGACATCGAGGGAAATCGGAGCCTGTCGGAAGAGGTCACGATCGCCGTGACGCCGAACTCGAAACCGGTCATCGATCTTCTGGCCCCAGCTTCCGGCCAGGTCGCGGTCGAGGGGAATGCGCTCACACTGGCTGCGGACGCGAGCGACGATCAAGCTGGGCTGTGGGTGGAGTTCTTTGTGAACGACGCCCTCGTGAACACCGATTTTTCGGCCCCGTACCGCTACGACTACACTGTACCCTTCGGAGCGACTCAGCTGGCCGTGAGGGCCGTGGCCCACGATAACGTCGGGACGTCTGATCCGATGACTCCTGTCGTCATTCCGGTGAATCCTGACCTACCGCCGGTCGCATCGATCATCCAGCCGCGGGACGGCGATCAGGCGATTTCGGGAGCTTTGTTCCGAGTCATCGCGAGCGCTGCCGATGACGTGCGCGTCGCCGAGATGCTTCTGCTGGTCGACGGTGTCGTCGAGCAGACGATTCAGGAGCTTCCATTCGAGTTCGAGCTCGTGGCCCCGCTCGGCGCCAGCGAGGTGCATCTGGCCGTAGCCGCAAGGGACAACAAGAATCAAGAGACCGTCTCGCCGGAGGTCATCCTGCAGTTCGGCGGCGATCTGTTGACGACAGCAACGGGCGCGGTGCTGCTCTCAGGCGGAGGGCCGGCGGCCGGAGCTACGGTTATATGCCAAGGGCGGAGTGGCACAACGGGCAGTGACGGCAGATTCTCGATTGCAGGCGTTCCCACGATATCGGTCAGGATCCGTTGCCGCGCCCATTACACGGCGGGCGATGGCAGTGAATTCAGCGTCATCTCCGCATCGGTCGAAGCCGTGCGCGGCGGCGTCACGGACCTGGGCGATATCCAGCTCCGACCCGAAGCTGCATTCCTCTATCCTGGACCGCAGCTCACGGTCTACGCCGAGGGAATCGAGATCGCGGACCTCAACGACGATGAGATTCCCGATCTGATCGCGCCCACCGGTTATGACGGGGTGGCGGTCTTCCTCGGCACGCCCAACGGCGGCTACGAAGCCGTCCGCTACTTTGCGACGGCAGGTGGTCCCGAGGACGCAGTCGTGGGAGATTTCGACGGGGATACCATCCCTGACATCGCGACGGCGAACGGCGGCTCCTCCGGTGTATCCGTCCTGCTGGGAAATGGCGACGGGACCTTCCAGCCGCATCTCGACTCGGCCACAGGGCCCAGCCCGATTGCTCTGGCGGCAGGAGATTTCAATGAAGACGGCCTGCTGGATCTCGTCGCGGCCAGCGGAGACCTTTCGATCCTCCTTGGCAATGGCGACGGGACGCTGACCCTTGCGGCAACCCTCTCGGGTGGAGGCAGGTCCGTCCAGGTCGGCGACGTCAACCAAGACGGTCATTTAGATCTCGTCGGCGCCCAACCGCAAACGCGCGTGGTGCGGATTTTCCGCGGCGATGGAACGGGGGCATTTACCCTCGATCGCACGGTGGGCCTGGAGTTCTTCTACGCTCCCGATGCCCTCACGATCGGCGACCTCAATGGCGACGGACGGCTGGACTTTGCTACTGCGAGCACCTATGGAGATTACGTGAACGTCTTCTTCCGTCAAGCGGATGGAAGCTATCTCGCCGGCCCCGTTCTGTCCGTAGGCAACGGAACGGATCCTCGCGGCGTGCTCGCAACCGATGTGGACGCCGATGGGGACCTTGATCTCGCGACTGCAAACGGCGGGACGAGCGACGTCTCTCTGTTCCTCAACAGCGGCACCGGGTCGTTCAGCGGCGCAAAGCTGGCCTTCGTGGGGGCCACTCCCTTCGACCTGGCGGCGGGGGATCTCAACCAAGACGGGATCGCCGATCTCGTGACCGCGGACGTACAGGGACTTTCCCTCCTCTTCGGCCTGGGGAATGCACTCTTCGATACCGACCGGAGGTACCCGGCGGGCGAGTTCCCTCAGGGACTTGCCGTAGCAGACTTCAATGCCGATGGGGCTCAGGACGTGGCCGTGGCTAGCAACGACAGCGACGAGATTGCGGTGCTTCTGGGGCGAGGCGATGGGACGTTTGCATCCGAGCACCGATTCCCGGCTGGGAGCACTCCGCTGGACATAGCAACGGCGGACTTCAACCGAGACGGGAAGCCGGATCTAGTGACTGTGAACTCATATGCTGATTCGTTGAGCGTCCTTCTGGGCCAGGGGGATGGGACGTTTGGGCCACCGGCGACCTCGGCGGTGGGCGAGTTTCCGATCGCGCTCCTGACGGCGGATTTCAACGCGGATGGCCGTCCCGATGTCGCAGTGGCTAATAACTCCAGCAACGATGTCTCTGTTCTGCTCGGGAATGGGGATGGCACCTTCGCACCTCCGATGGGCTACTCCATTGGCAACGGCCCAGTGGCTCTCACAGTGGGTGACTTCCAGGGCGATGGGCGCCTCGATCTCGTGACGGCGAATAATGGGACGAAAGACCTTTCACTCCTGAGCGGCAACACCAACGGAAGCTTTGGCCCTGAGGTTCGCCTTGGGCTTGGTACATCCACACCGTATCCTTACCTCCAATCGGTGGCGGCAGCGGATCTCGATGGCGATGGGAAGGGGGACTTGGTTGTGAGCTATCTGTGGGAGGGCATTGAGTACTTCCATGGCGTCCTCCCGGGGAATGGGGACGGGACGTTCAGGCCGCTCCATCTGACGCCTGCCGGACCGAATGCATTCGGGCTAATGATCGTTGCCGATGCGAATGGCGATGGGATCCCCGATCTCGTGAGCACGAGCCCGGGAGGCGGTGCCACGCAAGACATCCTGATCGCTCTCGGCCAAGGTGACGGGACTTTCAGCGAGCCCCAGCGGTACGCCGTCGGATGCGGTCCCTACTACCTGGCCTTCGGGGACTTCAACGGTGATGGACAAGTGGATTTGGCCGCCTCTACCTTCGGTTGCTATGCGACCTATGACCTCTCGATCCTCATCCACCACTGAGCCGTGCTTGACCCGCCGGGGGTTTCTCGCTGGCGCGGCGGGGTTGGGGAGCGCCGCCCTCGCGGCCACTGGTGGCCTGTCGCTGCCGGAAGCCGTGGAGGCTGCGAGCCGCCAACCCGCCAAGGGCAAGCCCCTGTCGCCGGAGGACCGCCGCCTGGCCCAGGCGTTCGAGGTCCGCAGGAAGGCCGCCGAGCATGCCCGGAGCCTCGGCGCCAGAGCCCAGAGCGCGAACCGCGACGAGGACGAGCTGCCCGGCCGGATCGCCTGCTACTCGAAAGGCCTGCCCCACGATGCGCGGGGTGTGGTCGATGCCAAGGCCTACGAGGTCTACCTGCGTGCCCTGGGGAGCGGCAGGCCCGAGGATTTCGAGCGCATCCCGCTGGGCGGCTTCGTGAAGCTCGCCAATCCACAGGCCGCTTGGGCGTTCGATCTCATGGGGCCGGACAGCTCTCAGGTCCACTGCCCGCCGGCACCCGGATTCAGCAGCGCTGAGCAGGCGGGGGAGCTCGCCGAGCTCTACTGGCACGCCCTGCTGCGCGACGTGCCGTTCGACGACTACGGCTCCAACCCGCTGGCCTTGCGCGCCGCCGAGGAGCTGTCCGGTCTCGCTGGCTTCCGCGGTCCAAGACAGAACGACAAGGTCACGGCCGGCACCCTGTTCCGGGGAGCGGCCGCGGGCGACCTCGTGGGGCCGTACATCTCGCAGTTCCTCTGGAAGCCCATCCCGTTCACTCCTCTGCGGGTGGAGGCGAAGATCCGCACCGCGGTGCCCGGCGTCGACTACGTGACCGGTTGGGACGCCTGGCTGGCGATCCAGAACGGCGCTCTCTCGGAGGTCAACCGCTTCGAGCCGGCGCCGCTCTTCATCCGCAACGGCCGCGACCTCGGTGAGTACGTCCACCGGGACTTCACCTACCAGTCGTTCCTGGGCGCCTGCCTGATTGCCCTCAAGGCGGGCACGCTCCCCGACGGCGGCAATCCCTACAAGCACTCGCGCACCCAGGGGGCGTTCACCACGTTTGGCCAGCCGTATCTCCTCTATCTGCTCGCCGTGGTCACCCAGGTGGCGTTGAAGGCGTGCTGGTACCAGAAGTGGCTGGTCCATCGGCGGATCCGGCCCGAAGAATTCGCCGGCCGCGTCGAGGCCCACCTGCGGAAGTCCGCCGAGATGCCGGTCCACGCCAGCCTCCTATCCTCCGCCGCCTTGGAAGAGGCCCGCCGACGTTGGGGGACGGCCCTCCTGGCCCAGCCCTACCCGGAAGGCTGCCCCACTCATCCGTCCTATCCGGCGGGCCACGCTGCCATCGCCGGCGCCTGCGCCACGGTGCTCAAGGCCTGTCTCGACGAGTCGCATGTGCTGCCGGAGCCGGCGGTGGTCAGCGCGGACGGGCTCTCCCTCCAGCCCTGGAAGGGAGCTGACCTCACCGTTGGCAACGAGCTCGACAAGCTGGCCTCGAACATCGCCCTCGGCCGCGACTTCGGCGGCGTGCACTGGCGCTCGGACGGCGTCGAGGGCTTGAAGCTCGGCGAGGAGGTGGCGATCCGCCTGCTCGAAGAGCTGCGCTTCACCGGCAACGAGCTGTTCTCAGGGTTCAGCCTGCGGCGGCTCGATGGCCGGCGGGTGAGCGTAGGCTGAGAGCCTCGCCGGCTCATAGATCCTTATTGGCTCCTGTGCAGCATTGACGGTGCATGCGGCCTCACCAGAGTATGCGAAGTAATAGAGAGAAACCTGATGAGGGTCCGATCCTCTGGATCGTAACATCAGTATTGAGGAGGACATGCTCGAATCGCGGATCTTCCGTTTCCTCCGTCGCCGGTTCGTCCTCGCAGGTCTCGTTTTCACTCCCGTGCTCCTCGTGCCCGTCTTCTGGCTGGCCGCCGGCCGGCAGGAGAGCAACGGCCGCGCGTTCTACACCGCCGGCCGGTCGATCGTCGACAGCCTCGATCTTATGGCCAGGGCGGTGCGCAGCCGCGACCTGGCGGCGCTCGAAGGGATCTACAGCCCCGACTACGGCGGCAGCGACCTCGGCCTCAACACGCTCGAGCCGGTGAACGAGAAGGACGAGGTCCGCATCCTCCGCCAACGCTCGGCCGGTCCCGTCCAGGGCCGCAGCGCCGCCCTCGACGAGTGGCGCGCGTACCTCTCCGGATTCCAGTCCATCGATGAGGTGCAGATGCACATTCATCTGCTGGAGGACTGGGACCCGGACGGGGGGCTCGTGGCCAGCGTGCGGTATGAGCTGATCGGCACCCCCGTCGGTGAGCGCCATGCCGGGATCGACCGGGCGTACTGGCGCATGCGGTTCGACGTGACGCCCGCAGGTCCGGTGGTCCGCGAGGCGTCGCTCATCGAGGGGAGCCGGGTGATCGGCGGCGATCCCCAGTTCGTCGACGTGGCCCACCAGGCCGGGGTCGACTTCCTGAACCGCTACTACCCGCGCTTCCTGAGCGACAAGCTGCGCTTCGTGATGCTGCGCTACGGCCCGGGGGGGATCACCGCCGCCGACGTCGACAACGACGGCTACTATGACCTGTTCATCCCCGACGGCGTCGAGTCGAAGCTGTTCCGCAACCGGCGGGACGGCACTTTCGAGGACATCACCGCCCAGGCGGGGCTCTCCGGTCTCGACGGCGTGTCGGTGGGCGTGTTCGCCGACTATGACAACGACGGCTTCAAGGACCTCTTCGTCAGCCGCACCTTCACCCCCAACCGGCTCTTCCACAACAACGGCGACGGCACCTTCACGGATGTCACGGCGCAGGCCGGCATCGGGGAGGACTGCTGCACGACCGTGGCCTCCTGGGCGGACTACGACAAGGACGGGGATCTCGATCTCTATGTCGGCCGCTATCTCGAGCCGCACCGGGAGATCCCGACCACGTTCTACGCCCGCAACGGCGAGCCGAACCAGCTCTACCGCAACGAGGGGAACGGCCGGTTCACCAACGTCACCGAGGAGGCGGGCGTGGGGGACCCGGGGCTCTGCCTGGGCACAGTCTGGGGAGACTACGACGACGACGGCGACCCGGACCTCTACGTGGTCAACGACTTCGGCCGCAACACGATGTACCGCAACGAGGCGGACGGCACGTTCACCGACGTGACGGTCGAGAGCAATACGCTGGCGTACGGCGCGGGCATGAGCGCCTCGTTCGGCGACTATGACAACGACGGCCGGCTGGACATCTACGTGGCCAACATCCGGTCCGAGTACCGCTGGTTCGGCGAGAACCTGATGGTCGGGATGTTCCTCCTCAACTCCCTGCGCCAGGGAGCGTGGATGAGCGACTGGCCGCTCTACTCCGAGATCGTCCGCCAGTCCGGCTTCCGCTTCCGCGGGGTCTTCCAGCAGATGGGCTCGGGCAATACGCTGCTGCACAACGCGGGCAACGGGCGGTTCGAGGACGTCACCTGGGAGGCGGGAGCCAATCCGCCCGGCTGGTTCTGGGGCTCCGGCTTCGCCGATTTCGACAACGACGGGTGGCAGGACATCTATTCGGCGGACGGCTGGGCCTACAACAAGAAGGACACCGAGTTCGAGCTCGACTTCTTCTGGGGGGTGGTCCAGGACCATCGCAAGTACAAGAGCGGCTGGTTCTTCAATCCCCAGAACTACGGTGGGAGGTCCTGGCACGGCTGGGAGCGCAACCGCCATCTGCGCAACAACGGTGACGGCACATTCTCCGAGATCGGCCGCGCCAGCGGCACGGACCTGATCCTCAACAGCCGGGGCATCGCCTTCGCCGACTTCTGGAACCGTGGGGTCCTCGACATCGCAGTCGCCGCCTCGACCGACCGCCACGCCCTGTTGCGCAACGACGTGGGGCTACGCCGCAACTGGCTCGCCATCGAGCTCGAAGGGGGCGCCGGGCGGCTGCCGGACGGCACGAACCGCGACGCCGTGGGAGCACGGGTGACGGTCCGCGCCGGCCAGCAGCGGCAGATGCGCGAGGTGGTGCTGGGGGACGGCTACGGCTCGCAGAACAGCTTGCGGCAGTACTTCGGCCTCGGTGCGGCGCGCCAGGTCGACGAGCTGACGGTCCGCTGGCCCCGCTCCGGCCGCACCCAGACGTTCAGGAACCTCGCGGCCGGCCGCTTCTACCGGCTCGCCGAGGGAGCGGCATCCTTCCAGACGCTCGCGTTCCCGGAGCCTGCGCCATGAGAGCGGCGGCGAGGATCCTCGCCGTGGCTCTCGCCTTCCTGGCCACGGCCGCCGGTGCCGGAGCCGAGGATACCCCGGAAGCCGCGGCGCAGCTCTCCCGTCTGGAGAGCGCCGTGGCCGCCGAGCCCGACAGCCTGCAGCGCGCCAACGACTACCGCCGGGCAGTGATCCAGGCCGGCGCGTACGACCGTGCCCTCGACTTTTTCGAGAAGCTGACGGCCGATCATCCGCAGTCCGCCAACGCCTGGCTGAGCTATGGGTACGCCTACGTGGACAAGGTTCCGGCGGCGGGGGCGATCTCCCAGGTCATCCTCGCCAACGCGTCCATCCTCCGGTTCAGCAAGTCCATCGAGCTGCAGCGTTCCTGGCTCGCCCTCTACACGCGGGGGAACGCCTATCTGTACTGGCCCAAGATCTTCGGCCGCGCGCCGCTCGCGGTGGCCGATCTCGAGGAGGCGGTCGCGATCTCCCGCAAGGAGACCCTGCGGCCCTATCACGTGCGCGCCTTCATCGCTCTGGGCGACGCCTACGCGAAGACCGACCAGCCGGACAAAGCGCGGGCGGCCTGGCAGGAGGGTCTCCGGCTGTTTCCGAACGATCCGCAGCTCGCGGCCCGCCTCTCCCTCCAGGGGGAGGCGCTCGACACGTTCCTCAGCGAGCAGCGCGATCCCACCCAGCGCGTCGACACCGACCTCTCGCTCCTGTGGGCGCCGTCGTAGGAGATCCCAGCTTGCGAATCCGTGTCCTGCTCCTTCTGGTGCCGTGCCTGATCCCCCTGCCGGCGGCGGGGGCCCCTGCGATCCGCTTCGAGGAGATCGCCGGGAAGGTGGGCGCCCGCCGCGATCACCATACCCGCGTCTTCACGGGCAAGCACGCCGACGTCCTGGGCATGTTCACTGCCGGCGGCGCCACCGTGGCCGTGGGGGATTACGACAACGACGGCGACGACGACCTGTTCCTCACCGATTCCGACAACGGGCGGCCCAACTGCCTGCTGCGCAACGAGCAGATCCCGAGCGGCAAGCTCGCCTTCACCGACGTCACCGCCGAGGCCCGGGTGGCCGGCGGCAACGATGCGAGCTCCATCGTGGCCGACGCCCTCTGGCTCGACGCGGACAACGACGGCCGGCCCGACCTCCTGGTGGCCCGCTTCGGCACGCCGCTGCTCTATCGCAACCTGGGCAACGGCCGCTTCCAGGACGTCTCGGCCGGCTCCGGGCTCGACAAGTTCGGCAATACGATCACGGCGATCACCTTCGACGCCGACAACGACGGCCGCCTCGACCTGCTGTTCGGCAACTATTTCCAGCCGGTCAACCTGCTGCAGCTGCCGACGCCCAAGGTGCTGCCCAACGACCTGGACAATGCGGCCAACGGCGGCGGCGTGACCTTCTGGCACAACGTCACGCCGCCGGGCTCACCGCGCATCCGCTTCGAGGAGATGACGGAGAAGGCCGGCTTCGGTGGGCTGGCCGGTTGGACTCTCGACGCCGGGCACGGCGACTTCGACAACGACGGCGACCAGGACGTCTACCTGGCCGACGACTACGGCACCGACCGCCTCTTCTTCAACAACGGCGACGGCACCTTCCGCGACGCCACCAGGCAGGCGATCGGGCTCGACACGAGGAAGGGGATGAACGTCGACGTCGGGGACTACGACCGCGACGGCCGGCTCGACGTGTATGTGACGAACATCACGGACGAGTACATGAAAGAATGCAACATGCTCTGGCACAACAACGGCGACGGCACGTTCACCGACCTGGCGAAGGAGACCGGCACGTGCAACACCCTCTGGGGGTGGGGGGCCAAGTTCGGAGATTTCGACAACGACGGCTGGGACGACCTCTTCGTGGCCAACGGGCTGCGCTCCGCCGGTCCGGAGAACTACATCCCGGTGCTCGTCGAAATGATCATCACTCCCGGTGTGGACTTCACCGACCTGGGGAACTGGCCGGCGATCGGCAACCGCACGTGGAGCGGCTACCAGAAGAAGAAGCTCTTCCACAATCTGGGGGACCAGTCGTTCAAGGAGATCGCGGCCGAGGCGGGCGTCGACAACGATCTGGACGGGCGCGGGGTCGGCGTCGCGGACCTCGACAACGACGGGCGCCTCGACCTGGTCCAGACCAACGCCAACCAGCATTCCCTGCTCTATCACAACGTCACGGAGCCGCCGGGAGCCTGGTTCGGCCTGCATCTGATCGGGACGAAGTCCAACCGGGATGCCATCGGCGCCCGCATCACGGTGCGGGCCGGCTCGTCGACCTGGATCCGCGAGGTTACCGGGGGGAACGGCTACGCCAGCCAAAGCTCGAAGCGGGTGCACATCGGGCTGGGCGCGGCCGGCAAGGTCGACTCGATCGAGATCCGCTGGCCGAGCGGTCTCGTACAGAAGGTGAGCGCACCGCCGGGCCGGGTCACCACGGTGCGCGAAGGGGAGGCGATGAGGTGAAGTGGTGCGCCGCGGCCACGGTCTTCCTGCTGGGCATGGCCCCGCCCGATCCGGCCGCCCGCGAGGAGATGCTCTGGCATCACCGCAACCTGGGCAAGGCGTTCTACGAGAACCCGACCACGCAGTACGAGGCGGTGGAGGAATTCCGGCAGGCCCTGGAGCTGGCCCCTGACTCTCCCCGCGAGCGGCTCAACTATGGCCTCGCCCTGCTCAAGGCGGGCAAGACCGCCGAAGGCGTGGCCGAGCTCGAGAAGGTCCAGAAGCAGGCTCCGGAGATCCCCCACACCTGGTTCAACCTGGGGATCGCGTACAAACGGGATTCCCAGTACGACAAGGCGATCGCGCAGTTCGAGGGGATGATCGCCCGCGTGCCCGACGAGCCGGTCTCCCATTACAACCTGGGCACGCTCTACAAGCTGACCGGCAAGCCGGAGCTGGCGCTCCAGCAGTTCGAGGAGGCGGCCCGGCTGGGACCGAATCTCGCCGGTCCCCGCTTCCAGCTCTTCAATGCCTACAAGCAGGCCGGGCGCACAGACGACTCTGCCCGCGAGCTCGCGAAGTTCAAGGAGATCAAGGCCCAGGAGGGGGCCGCCGTCCCCGAGGACCTGGAGTGGAGCTGGTACGCCGAGATCCTCGACGAGATCGAGCCGCGTGCCGAACCGGCCGGGAAGCCCGCGGCGGTGAAGCTGGAGACCGCCGAGCTGGCGAAGGGGCTCGATCCGGCCACGGCGACGCTCGCGGTGCTCGACGCCGACGGCGACGGCAAGCCTGACCTCCTGGCCGCCTCGTCCGCGGGGCTGCAGCTCTGGCGGGGCGGCGGCGAGCGCATGGCCGCGACCGGCCTCGAAGAGCTTCGGGGCGTCGTTGCCGTGGCGCCGGGCGACTTCGACAACGACGGACTGGCCGACCTCGCCGTGCTGTCCCCGGCCCCGAGCCTGTGGCGCAATGCCGGAGGCGGACGGTTCGAGAAGGTGGCGGTGCCGTTTCCCGCCGGAAGCTTCCGCCTGGCCGTCTGGCTCGATTTCGACCACGACTACGACGTGGACCTCGTCCTCCTGGGCGACAACGCGGCTCTCCTGCGCAACCAGGGGCCGGCCGGCTGGAGCGACGAGACGGCGCGTTTCCCGTTCGTCCAGGCGCCGGCCACCGCCGCCGCCGTGCTCGACGTGGTGGCCAACACCCAGGGGATGGATCTGGCCGTGGCCTATGCCGGCCGGACCGGCGTGCTCTATCGCGACCGCCTGAGCGGCGTCTACGAGGCCGAGCCGCTCGACGCGATCCCCGCGGGCGCGCGCACTCTCCTGGCCGAGGACGTCGACCGCGACGGCTGGACCGATCTCGCCGTGCCGGGGCGTCTGGTGCGCAATGAGCGCAGCCTGAGCGGGAAGCTCGCCGCCGGCGCGGAGCTGCCGGAGAGCGGCCCCCGGGTGGTCGCCGATCTGGTGAACCGCGGCGCCGCCGAGGTGATCGATCCCGAAAAAATCGGTCTCACGGAGCTGGCTGCGATGACTGCGGCGGATTTCGACGGCGACGGCCGCGTCGACCTGGCGACGGTGGGGAAGGACGGCGTCCTCTCCCGGCTGCGCAACGTCACCGAGACGTCGAACCGCTGGCTCGCGGTCGGGCTGGAGGGAGTGAAAAACTTGAAGCTCGCTCCCGGCGCCGTGGTCGAGGTGCGGGCCGGCTCGCTGTACCGGAAGCAGCGCTACCGCGGCGTGCCCCTCGTCTTCGGCCTGGGCGACCACGCCGAGGTGGACGCGGTGCGCATCACCTGGCCGAACGGATTGATCCAGAACGAGACGAAGAAGGCTCCGGGAGCCCTCGCCGGTGTCCTCGCCTTCAAGGAGGCGCCGCGCCTCTCCGGCTCCTGCCCGATGATCTTCACCTGGAACGGCCGCGCGTTCGAGCTCATCACCGACGTCCTCGGCGTCGCGCCGCTCGGCGCCAGCGCGGGCGACGGCACCTATTTCCCGGTGGACCACGACGAGTACGTGCAGATCCGCGGCGAGTCGCTCGCCCCGGTCGACGACCAGTACGAGATCCGCGTCACCGAGGAGCTGCGCGAGGTCTCCTACCTCGACCAGGTCCGCCTCTTCGCCGTCGATCATCCGAAAGACGTCGAAATCTTCACCAACGACAAGTTCAAGTCGCCGCCCTTCCCCGACTTCCGGCTGTTCGGCGTGCGCGAGAAGATCCGGCCGGTCGCCGCCCGCGCCTATCGATCCAATGACGATCGTGGTGCCGACGTGCGCGAGCGTCTGCTCGAGCGCGACCACGCCTACCCGGACGGCTTTCGCCGCAACGCCGCGGGGATCGCCGAGCTGCACTCCCTGGAGCTCGATTTCGGGCACACGGCTCCGGACGGCCGTGCCATCCTCGTCCTCTCCGGCTGGGTCGACTGGGCGGATGGCAGCACGTTCCTTGGCGCCGCCCAGGAGTCGAAGACGGGTCTCGTCTTTCCTTACCTCCAGGTCAGGGACGAGAATGGAGAGTGGAAGACGGTGATCGAGGACATGGGCATTCCGGCGGGCAAGCCGAAGACGATTGTCGTGGACCTGACCGACAAGTTCCTGTCGAGCTCGCGTGAGGTGCAGATCGTGACCAGCCTGTGCGTCTACTGGGACGAGATCTTCCTTGCTGCCGCCGAGGAGCCCGAGGTCACTCTGACCGGCATTGCCCCGGAGCGCGCGGCGTTGCGCTACCGCGGCTTCTCGAAGCCGGTGATCCATCCCGAGCGCAAGCAGCCCGAGAGCTTCGACTATCAGAGCTGGATGCCGGTCTCGATGTGGAACCCCACCCCGGGGCTCTACACCCGTTACGGCGACGTGCAGCCGCTCCTCGAAGAGATCGACGACCGCCTGCTGATCATGGGTTCGGGCGACGAGGTCCGGCTCCGCTTCGACGCCGCGGCGCTGCCGTCGCTTCCAGACCATTGGCGGCGCGACTTCCTGCTCCTGGTCGACGGCTGGGCCAAGGACGCGGACGCCAACACCGCCTTTTCGCAGACCGTCGAGCCCCTGCCGTTCCATGCCATGTCCCAATATCCGTATCCGGAGGGCGAGCGCTTCCCCGACGACGAGGTCCACCGGCTCGACCGGGAGCGCTACCAGACCCGCCCCGCCCTCCGTCTGCTGCACCCGTTGCGGGGACGGGAGGAGGTGAACGAATGATCCGAGGAAAGCTCGGGCCTGGCCCGAAAATGGGATCAATCACGGTGGCGCTCTTCCTGGCGCTGCTGGTCAACACCGCTTACATCGCGGCGTTCGCCGATCCGACGGTCTTCTACATGGGGAACGTCCTTCTGCACTTCCTTCTCGGGCTGGCTCTGGCGGGGGCCGTGGGGCTGCTGTTCTGGCGCCGGCCGGAGCTCGGCCGCGAGCTCGCGGCGCCGGCGGCTCTCGGGACGCTCGCCCTGATCACCGGGATCTGGCTGGCGGTCGCCGGCAACGTCACGCCGAACCGCTGGCTGCTGTGGACCCACATCGTGAGCGCCGTTCTCGCCGTGGTGGCTCTC